>Ga0209816_1000202_pt1 | contig 48979 bp, 53 predicted proteins | sample CoawatmetaG01DNA_FD_187509 | JGI IMG/M metagenome (GOLD analysis project Ga0209816, IMG submission 187509) | Marine microbial communities from the West Antarctic Peninsula - Coastal water metaG017-DNA (SPAdes) (version 2) | ecosystem: Environmental > Aquatic > Marine > Coastal ...
ATTAACCTACTGTGGAAATAGGCGTGCCTACAGAGGTTGCCATCCATACTTGCTTACCACTAGTTACCGCAGTTATACAAGTAATACGGCACCTAGACCCTATTCCTGAACCAGCTACAAAGGTAAAAGTATCACCTGAGTTTGTAATAACGGGGTTAGCCGCAGTACCTGCTGCTAGTTGCGTTTGAGCCAAGAAAGTACTGCCTGTTGCAGCAGGAATAGCAATAGTCGTTGTTTTACCAGAACCTACAGCGGTAGTTACTAAGAAGTCAAAATACGCGCCTTCTGTTGCAGTAGCTGAAGCAGGTAAAGTAATAACATTGTCTAAAGTGCCGTGAATAAGCACGACAGCGCCGGAATCAGCGATAGATAAGGTATCTGAGACTGCTGTTGTAGCTTCCCAAGTTTTGACTACAGAGCGTTTAGCTTTAACAGCGCCCGTTATAGTTGTAGCGCCAGTTACGGCAAGAGTGCCGCCAATAGAAGCGTTGTTGCCATAGGTAGAGTTAGTAGTTTCTGTTCCAGTGTTTGCGGCGATTGAAATATCTTCAAAACCATTTTGCGAACGGACTGGGCCGTTAAAAGTTGTATTAGCCATTATAGAGTTCTCACATGTGAGTTAAGGAGAATCTGTCTACATGTCGTCAGTCGGGTCTGTCAGATTCACCGGATTGTTTCCCGATATAATAGAACATATCACAGTGTATAGCTTTTCGTCAAACATAAAAAAGGGGCCGAAGCCCCTTTAGATGTAACATGTTACATTACGCTCCGGGGCTTCCGAAGATGCCCAGTGGATCAGATACACCGAACGAGTAACGCTCACGAGCTTTATAGCGGCTGTTACCAGTATCAAAATCTGCATCCATAGATGTAGACATTGGGCTACGGGTAAAGTGCTTCAAGCCGTTAGGTACGTCAGTCATCAAGAACCACGCATCGGTATCAGTCAGATAATGGTTAATTGCATAACCTTCTGGGATTGAACCGTTGTTACGGATTGCGTTGAGATCGTTGTCAGCACTACCTACACGTCCTTCAGTCTCCAACAAACGAGTTGCAACGAATTGCAGGTTTGGTGGAATGATGAGCTTACGAGGTTGCGATGCGATTAGCAGGCCGCGCTCGTCAGTCCATGCAGCGATTTGAATGATAGCGGCTTCTAGAGAAGTCTCATTCAGATCAGAGGCAACAGCAGGTTCGTTAGAGTTAACAGCGCCATTAACTAGCGGATGAGCAGTAGAGCAAAGCTCAACGCCGTCACCGAAAGTAAAGCTGCTGTTAAAGGCATTGTTCAGAATAGACGCAGCCTTAACCTGCTTAGTGTAAGCCATAGCGCGAGCTAGTGCTTTGGTGTAACGAGATGACAGAGAGTCATACAGGTTATCTTCAATCGCTTCTTCAGTGATTGCAAAGCCCATAGCAACAGTTTCATGCGTGTAGCGTGCAGTGAAAGCTTCTTGCGCGTTGTCATACTCGATTGATGAACCTTCACTCTTGACAGGTGCAGAACCGAAGCCTGACAGCTTGGTTTCTTCTTCAAAAGAACGATCAGAGGCTTCAGTCTCGAAAATCTCTTTATGCTCTTCGCCATACTTCGCGTACTCTAAACCGAACAATGCGTTCAATCCGGGGAGTAGCTCTTTTAGTAACTGCGCTCTTGAAATAGCCATCTAATTATTCTCCTACAATGCCAGTACCAAACTGATGGTACGGCGCATTAATTTTAACCAATACATCGGTATAAGCATCACCGATAGTTGACCCAGACTTACTTACAAAGCCAATAACTTTAAACGACTTAGTAGCAGTAGCAGTGGTAGCGTCAAGCTGAATGTTTGACTTACCAGTAGTAACGTTACCAGAGGTTGTAGCGTGTTGAGCGCCAGTTAAAGGAGCGTTATGTCCCAAAGCAGCTTGAGCGATTGCGCCGTCAGCTTGTACTTGGAAAGTAACGTTAGGGTCAGTGATAACAAAGGCTGTAGCGTTATCCGTACCTGAAGGGTAGTACTGAGAGAAGATCAATTGACCTTGAGCATTAATATACTCGCAACCAACGAACACACCCAAAGCACCAATACTAGAACCACCAAGGTTGTTGGTAGTTGCATCAGCGCCAGTACCAGAGGCAAGCTGAAGATATCCAGCATTGATCTCAACGACTGAACCGTAGAAGATGTTTTGAGCAACTCCAGCGGGGGTAATTAGAAACGCATCTTGGGCACCTGCATAAGGCATGCCGTCAGAACGTTTCACGGGGATAAACCCGTATCCTGAATCTGTAGCAGACATAATTTTTATCCTATAAAAATAATTAAGTTAAGTTCCCTTACCAAAGGTAACTTTCGATTTCCGCTCATTAAATAGCGGCATACGGGGATCATTTTCTCGCATGAAGCTGTTATCAACTGACTGCATTTGCGACTTAGTCTGAGACTCATAGTACTCATTTCGTTCTTCAGCCAGTTCTTTTGGAGCCTTACACAGCATTAGTCCTCCAATTACTACGTTATCTTTAAACCGTTCCTGTTCAATAGTAACCATAGTTATTTCGGGATGATCCGATGCTTTTACTGGTTCCCACCCTTCACGCAATTTAGACGAGAGATTTGTGGCATCCACATTACCTTGCGTGCTTACACGAATCCAACGAAATGCATAGCCGTGCTCGTCATTCGGCGAAGGTAAAACCTCCGGCTTCTTCCAAGCTTTTTTACGGGCCGTTTTTTCACGGGTTACGTTCTCACGATTAATTCTGTTATCAGCCATTATATTTTCCTCATCTCTTCAGCAACCTTTTTGGCGTATAGTTCTAATGGAACCCCAAGTTTTTTAGCGATAGCTACCTGTGTTTGCGTTAGTCGCACCTTCTTAGGTGCTGTGCTCCGCGTAGCGGGGGCAACCACATTTGACCTTCGTTTAGACTCAGGCTCCTCTGCTTCCCCTTCAAAATTGTTAGGGAACAGCTTCTGCATACGAGAATTTATAGTCTCGTAGTATTCGTCACTAGAAGGATCTATACCTTCTTCTGTAACAAGTTTCTCATGTAACCCCATAGCGTAACCAGTCATTTCTTTGTCATCACCAAACCAAGGGTTTTCTTTGGCCCAGTTTGATGCTTTTTCATCTACTTCTGGCTGTTGAGTTACATTTCGTTGAGGTATTTGTACCTCATCGTCTTGCGTTTGTAAAGAAGAGGGTTGAAAATTCTCAAGTTTGTCTGCTTTTATACCCGCAACATTCATTTTTTCTTGGGCTTCAAGCAGTTTATCAGCATCGCCAGCTTCATAGGCTTGTTTATAAGAACGTTTTGCTAGCAACATTTCGCCAGCAGCAGTTCTTTTAGCCTGTTCTAGTAATGCTTCTTGATTTTTATCAACCGTACCTTTTAACTTGTTATTTTCTTCAACAAGATTCTTAGCAAAACTCTCTAATTCTTGGCTTTGGCGTTGGGACGCTTCTTTGGCGCGTCTTTCGTCGTGGTAGCCTTTGCTGAAATGTTTGATTCGGTTACGAACTTTTTCAGAGTAATCTTCCAACTCTTCATCTGTAACCTCATTCGGAGGAGAAGAAGGCTTACGGTTACGGTCAGACTTCGGTACATCGTCAACAACCTCAACTTCATATTCATCTTCATTTTCCTTATAGTCTTTTGCTTCTTTTTTACCAGATAGGTCTATTTCTACCGATTCACTGGACTCTATTTCTATATCGTTACTACTTTCCTCATCATCAGGAAAATCAAACTCAACTTTTTGAAAAGCCATTTGCTACTCCTTACACTCGTGTTACGCCACGAGGATCGCTTACTACCGCTTCAATTGAGTCATCATTCATTAAACGATACTCAACCCCATTTACTTTAAACCGTGTACCTGTGTTCATACGAAACATTACATAGTCTCCTTGCTTACACCAAGGGCCAGTAGGAAAACGATCTTCATCTGAGTAGGCTTGTTTGCCCATATCAAGTACAAGTCCAATAGTAGACATAACCGTATCTAACTGAACTTCTCTGTTAGATTTGATAATCCCACTATCGCCGTACGTGTCTTCTACTTCTGGCATGGCTATTAATACTCTATAGCCTACGGGAGTCGGTAGTTGATTCTCTAACTCTTCTTCCGTTATTTCTTCTACAGCATTACTTAAATCAGTCATTGTCATCATCATCCAAATAGTTGCGCGAGAGATCGTTAACATGGTTCAAACAGGAGATGAGACCTCGTAGCATTCCTGTTATTTCTTTGTACTGAGCGAAGTCTTTAGCTCCTCCATTACCTAGAAATTCTGTTGCTGAAGACATATCGGCTTCGATTTTACTTCTTAGCACGTCAAAGACGGTAGTAGACATATTTTATCCTTTTGGTTTGCTTTTGACCTCTTTCATTAAATCAAGGTCAAGTTTAGTGTTAGCTGTTCTTCTATCCGCAGCTAGTTTAGCGCCCGCTTTCTGGGCATCTATTTGCAGCTCCTGCTTATCCAACTCAAGTTTAGCTGCATCTATCTGCAAATCACCTTGATTCTTCTGAGCTTTAAGCTGTAATTCCGCTTGTTTAACTTGCATATCGGCTTGATCTTTCTGAGCCTTACGTTGTACTTCTTGCTGCTTAACCTGTAGCTCCGCTTGCTGCAACTGGAACGCTGGGTCTTGCTGTTGTTCTTGCGCTTGCTTCTGTGCTGCTTCTTGTTGGTTCTGCTGAGTAAGCTGCTTACCCGCATCGGCCATAACTCTAGCCAACTGAACTTCCATATCTTCAGACATTTCTTCATTAGGTGCTGGTAATGGTGCGCCTAACTTTTCTTCCATCTGCTTGCGGTACTTGAACCCAAGGTGTTCTGCAATGTGCGCTTGAAGCGCAGCCATGATTTGTTGAGCTTGAGGGTTCTGTCCGATAGTTTGAGCGATCATCGGGTCTTTAATGAACGATTCATGTGTTGCCATATGGGCATCGTGGTCTTGATAGATAAAGGCTTTTATAGGGGTACCTGTTAGCGCATTCATGTTCTCGCTTACAGGATCGCTTGGCTTTATATCATCTTTCACTGGGACTAACTTATCAGCGTTCTTAATGCCTAAGACATCAATCATCTGACGGTGTAGTTGCGGCAGGTCATAAATCTGCGGGGCTTGTTGTGCCATCTGTAACACAGCTTGATACTGTACCACTCGCTGTGCCATTGTAGAGCTGTTAGGGTCACTTACAGGAATAACGTCTACTAATCTATAGTCTGACTGCCGTGCTGATACTTGCCCTCTAAGGGGCTGATAATCGTACTCAGCGGGTGCATACTCAGCCATGATAGCTTTGAGCATCTTAAACTCTTGCTTCATAGCATAGTGAACACGCGCCTGCACTGCTGCCATAGGCTTCAACGTACGTTCTAGCAACGCTAGGGTAGTACCTACTGGAGCATTAGCTGACATGTCAGATATGTTCATATCACTAATAGCGCCTAAACGACGACCTTCATTAGTAATCTGATCAAGCAACGCTAGCAGAGTTTGGCTAGGTTCCTTGTAAGGAAGGGGCATTATGTTCTCGCGGATGCTACCGGATGGTACATCTACATCCTTCCATTCCCCCGGCTCTATCGGAGAATCATCGCCTTTAATTCGTAGTCCACGGGATTTTAGACCCCCCGGAAGGTTAGCTAGGGTACCAGCGTCCACCAATTGCCGTATAAGCGATGTTCCCGCTCTAGCGTACCCACCTATAATGTGTATCAGTCCAAGGCCGTAGAAGCCAAATCCGGGGACATATACGTAATGTACAAAGTGCTGACGCTTCAATGTCAGCATGTCATCCTCGTTCCAGTTACGGCGGATAGCGAGTATCTCGTTGCTACCGCGCTCTATTGTAACCACGTAAGGCTTGGCTATATCGTCTTCATCATCTACACCTTCAATAACAAGGTCTGCATGAATCTCGTACATAGCATAGCGATCATCGTCAGTAAGAGAGAACCCGCCATCTTCGGCTTTCTTCTCTTCAATGTCAGTATGGAACGTTTGGGGTTCGCCTAGGTCTATATCACGATAAAACCCATTTACCTGTAGCTTGCGTAGGTCATTCTTAGTCTTACGCATGATATGTGTAACACGTTCGGCAGACTCTATATTAGAGCAGCCGTAAGGCACGATAACGTCTTCTGCGGGGATATAGATAGCGGTCTGTCTACCTAGGTTAGGATCGAAGTAAACCTTCTTAAACGCCGATCCTGCCAGTCCTAGGCTATATAGCATACGCTCATGTTCTGGGCGGTACTCAACCATGTTCTCGGTGAGCTGGTAATTCATGTCGGCTTTTACACGTTCTGCCGCTTCATCTTTCTCTTTAGTCTCGGAACCTAGAACTTTTACACGAACTGGCCCTGCTGCGGGGAAAGTCTCACTCATTGTCTCTGCTTGAAAACGAATGGCTGCTTCTGCTAAAACAGTAGAATGTACACCACAAGCGCCTTCCCAAGGGTTTGTACGCTCTTCGTACTTAAATCCTATGATATCTAGACCCTTTACGTATGTGTCAGCCCAATCTTTTCGGCTATCTACGTCTGAGTCTACTAACTCTATAAGATCATCTGCTAGTATAGCTAGATAGTCTTCATCTAATTCTTCGGCAAGGTTGCTATCAAAGGCCATCATGTCTATAGAGTTGCCTTCAGGAATCAACGTGATCTCTACGCTACCGTCAGACAGAGTTACCATCTCAGGATCGACAATCTCGATCTCTAAGCCAGATTCCATTAGCTCGCCTTCTTCTGCCTCTTCGTCTAGTTCTGCGTCTAGTCCTTCAGGAGCAGCGTATAAACCTTTTTCAATTGCCATAATCTAGCCTCTTAATAAAACCCGTTTCCACGCCGCTTGAAATATCGTTGTTCTTCTAATTCATCGCTAGGTAGTCGTATAAACCCGCCCTGCCTAAAACGCATTAGCGCCATTACAGTCGAGTCCACTAAGTCATCATTACTCATAAATGGGAATCCAGCTATCTCTTCTACGACTTCTTCAGCCCATCGAGTTTGTGGAACCCAACACAGTCCAGACGCTACAATATCAGATACTGCGTTTAAACGCGCTAGTTTATCACCAGAACCTCTGTGTGGGGTGTATTCGGACACTGGTAGGCCCATTCTCCTCATTTCTTGGTATAACGCAACACCTGAACTCTTTTTCTCTACTATAAACGAGTCTGGTTCCCAGTCAGCATACTCTTGCATTGCTAACTCTTTCAACTCGTGAAACTCTATGCGCTGCTTAATACTATTGAGCAAGATGATATTATACGCGCTATCCTCCTCATTATAAAACACACCCCATGTAGTCAGCGCAGTGTAATCCGCTCGGTTGTGCTTCTCTGCCGCTGAGTCCAACGACATGATTATGTACTCACAAGATGGCGGGTTCTCCTCCCCCCACCAATTCCACCACTCCCTTTTTACTATGGATGCTTCTTCGGCGGTGGGTTGTTGCTGATACTGGGCATTCCACTGGAACGTAGGCATAGATGCTTTAGTACGTAACAGCGCCTCTAAGTCAAAGAACTCAGGCCACAGGGGCTTTTCTATTATCTCGCCTGTATCTTCGTCCTCAAGTTCTAGTATAGCGGGGAACTCAATAACCTCAAACTGGTCAGCTCGCTCGTTCTGAGCCATATCCTTTACTGCGCGGCCTGTTAGATCGTCCATATGCCAACGAGTCTGAATAATAGCTACCCTACCCCCCGGCATTAGTCGTGTACGAGCACCAAACGTGTACCATTCGTAGGCTTTCTCAAACACTGAGAAGTTACCACTAATAACATCTTGCTCAGAGTGAGGATCGTCAATAAGCAGCAAGTCTGCACCACGTCCTGCTAGTGCTGAACCTACACCACAGGCGTAATACTCCCCACCTGCGTTTGTATTCCACCTACCTGCTGATTTAGAGTCAATTGCTAGCTTTACAGTAGGGAATATAGACTGGTATTCGGGGGTGGCAATCAAGTTACGCACTTTACGGCCAAAATCTACTGCAAGATCGGTGGTGTGCGACACCATCATCACCTTTTTGTTTGGATTACGCCCCAAAAACCACGCTGGATAGAAAATAGACACAAGTTGAGACTTACCATGACGCGGTGGGATGTTTACACAGACCCTATCCTTGTCTCCACGCTCAATTCCCATCAACATATCCGCCAAAATGCGGTGATGTCTACCTACAATGAAGTCCGGCATCATTGCTTTGCAAAAATCTATCAGATCATCGTACGCTAACTGGTTCTGCCTGCGTGCGGACAGCTCATCTACGAGTCTGGTTATCTCTTTTACCTCGTCATCAGAGAAAGAGTCTAGATTATCCAACATCTTCTGGACATCTTCTTCGGTAAAGTCGGGAACGGCCTCACTCGTCGTCATAGAACCCGTCATCCAATCCTAATTCTTCTTCTAAATCTATAGCTTCGCCGTCTAGGACTACTGCATCCTCGGCTTCTTCCTCTACAGGGACTAGCTTTTCTAGTTTTCTACGCAGTTTGCTCTTCAGATCGTCAGTAGACTGGTGCGTAATCGTTATCTCTGACTTCTCAGCAAACAATCCTACGTCTGAAATCTTACCTAACAGCTCCAAGGCACGGATTCTTGTGCGGGGGTCAGGGTTTTCTGTCTCTAATAGCAGCTTGTTAGTTACTAAGTGCCTAATCTGTACCGAAGACTCCACAACAGAGCGGCCAAATTCACTGAGTATGCTGTTAGTCAACACTATAGAGGCAGGGGTCAGGGTAGACATGCGAACAGCACTGGCGGTTTTAGATGTTTTAGCGGGGTCAGAAGCATAAGAAGAGGATAGCTTGGCCGCTACATCCTTATCTTCTTTGTTAGGGAGCAAATCTAGGCCGTGCTCTGCCAAATCAAGTGCGGTATTAGCCGCAGCTTCGGCTCGTTTTTTTAAATCTAGCTTACGCGCTCCCTTAGATAAAGGAACACCTAGCTCTGGTTCTAGGGATAAAGTCATTTACTGATCGCAGGTTATTCACCGGAGGTGCATATATACCAGAAAAAAAATTTTTTGACAAGCCTTTCTAATTTATAGGGGGGGTCATTCCTGTAGTGAGGCCGTTCCCTACTTGGTACAGAGAAGTGTAATTTATTTGGCTGTATTGGTATTACATATCACTGGCGGAGTCCCAGTCCACGTAGCGGGGCATGGGGGGGCGGTAGGGGTCGTCCCTACCCTATAGTTCCTCATAATATGTTATAATGACTGCGTCAAGGGGGGAAAGCTGTCCTACCCGCGATGGCTCGGTAGGGGTCTTCCCTACCACTATAAAGGTATATTACCATCGAAAATCTCAAACTAAAAGTCCTCTCTGAGGCGACTGCTACCTCCATGTCAACTTACAGCACGGCCGCTGATAAGTTGGCGAAAGCCATTGATACAAATGAGAGCGCGACCAGCCTATTGGTTTCGGCTCTGCTCGCTGACGGCATCGACTGCGTCGAGAAAATGAGCGACCCGAAGGCGAAGGGCTCGCTTACCTCCCCTGAAGTTTTCGGGGATCTCAAGGCCATTTGCTTCCCCATGCTACCTCTCAAGGTTCAAAAGCTGGCGGAAACAAACCTCGCCACTATCCCCGCGCAATTGGGGGATGGCACCGACAATCCTGATTACAAGGCTGTAAGGGATGCCAAAAAACAAACTACCGCGAAGTTGAAAGACATCCGCGACGCGTGCAAAAAAGTCTGGCGCGCCGCCGAACTGTTGGCTATGTCTGAAGATGAGCGCGAGGTTGCCATCGAGTTGGATGTCCTCGCAAAGTATAAAGCGAAACAGGCGGCGCAGGAAAAAAAGGCTCCCGAGGTTTTTACTGAGTCCGAACTGGCTCTGGTTGCTCCTGCCTTCCACCTTATCGCCAAAATACTGGCGGCAAAAAATATGGCCCCCGTCGAAGATGATCTTTTTTCTGATCCTTCTCACTAAAATCCAACCAAGGGCCATGGATGGCCCAATCACCGAAGGAAAAATATTATGAGTGTTGAAAATATGATGCGACATATTTATGAGGCCCGACTATCACGCGACATAGCACGCAAACAATTTGCCATAGAGGAGGCCCGCAAAAAGCGATTGATACTTACTGGAATGATAATGGCTGGATTGGGTACAGCGTTTTTAATCAGTGTAATGATTCAGGTTATAAAATTCGGTTAGTACCCAGCCCCTTTCGAGGGGCTTTTTTTTGGTCTTTTTTCTTCTTTTTTTTCTTCTTTTTTTTCTTCTTTTTTTTCTAAAAATTTTTGCGCGAGACCAGTGCCTCTATGGCTCCGAGCATTGACCGAGTTCGAGACCAGTGCCTCTATGGCTCTGAGTGTTACATGTTTACAAGTAGGGGTTACCCCTACCAAGGAGACCAGTCCCTCTATGGCTCCGAGCACGATACGTTTAGCGGTAGGGGTTACCCCTACTTGCAATGTTACGTTTTACCCCCCTAATGTTACGCTAATGTGACACACTGTGACAAAATTTTGTAACATTATTAGAACTTGTTGTTTGATGAAGTCTGGTGGTAAGCAGTCGATCTTAGTGAAGTATTATCCCTATCAGATCGTTAAGTATAGTGTATTTTCTTTATACCTTTTATATTGTGACATTTTTGTGAAAATATATAGACACTCTAGAAAATTGAAACGTACTGTGACAAATTCCCTTCCCCCTTCTCAGCCTATTTATTTCCACTAATAAATCCCTTAAAAACGTAACATTGTAACATTGTAGAGATATCAAGGGCTTACACACCGCACCCACGTAACAATACGTCACACTATGTAACACTATACAAAACAACACATTTACACACCATACGTCACAGATTGACATGTTAGGGAATATAAGGTATAATGGTAGTCCCATTACGGGGAGGAGGGCATATGCCCCAAGGTAATGTAACGGTAGGGGTGACCCCTACCACTAACTGGAGAGATGTTATGACTAAGGTAACAAAGCAGGAACTGCTACAACTAGCTATGGCAGGAAACACAGTGGTCATTGTAGGTGATGACTTTAAAGATTCTATCCTAGACTACGCACCCATACGAAACAGGATAATGATGGTGACTCTCGTGGAAGAGCACAACGGTGCCGAAGCCGATGAGGTAGGGGACTACATAAAAGCCGATGAGGTAGGGGACTACATAAACGACAGGGAGCACCGCCAACGCGTTGCAAGGAGAAGGGCTGACCTTGCCGCGAAGATGTCACGCGGCGTATTAGATGGTTTAATCTAACGGTAGGGGTCACCCCTACCACTAACTGGAGAGATGTTATGACTATTAAGACCAACGAAGACCTCGCCCTAATCGAGCAAGACCTAGACGAGGCCATACGTGAGATGTTTGAACACCACAAAGAAATGTTTGACCACAAGCTGTTAGAGGCAGAGGGTCGCGCTAGTTGGAAACAGTCGCAGTCTAGACGAACCGTCAATCGTGAGCAGATGATCGGCATGATAGTAGAGATGGGGGACGAGACATGATCGCGGAACTAGCTTCACCTACAGCGGTGTTTTCGTACACCCGTGACGATGGGTTCCTCGTAACGTGTTATGGAGAGATAGGAGAGACACCCCAGCTACGCATCATCCTAAGTGGTCGCCCTGACATATGTGTGCAGATGGGCGTGACATACCTAGACAAAGGGCAGACGCTAAAGACATGGCGTGCATGGACAAAGTACCTCAACAAGCACAGCCAGTGGGCTAAAAACATTGTATCAATCGAATCACGACAACCTAACCTTAACAACACAGTAGGGGTTACCCCTACCAACTCGGAGAAATAGTATGACTAACTTAAACCTTACATCTAACGTAGCACCAGATATCAGCACGCCGTCTATCAGTTCATCCGCTATGCTCGTAGAGCATACGTGTAGCAAGTGGGTGGGGCGTAAGAAAGACAAGGAGGCATCTCTCAAAGTAGTATCAGACAACAATGCCAAACCCAAAGCCGCGTCAGTCAACAAGGTATTGCTAGGTGACTACCCTCCGCTAATAGCGATCCATTCGCTAGCAGGTAACGCACGCAACTTGCACTACGCTATGACCCTACCTTGGAATGACATGGGGCATCGGATGCTATCCACAGAAACGTACCCTAAGTATCACGAGGTTATGACTGACATGTCAGGGGAGTTCTATCGTCTCAAGGATGAATTGAAAGGACAATATGACTGGGAACTGGGTAAAGAACAGGCGCGGATGGGTGACTTGTTTGTACCTAGCGACTACCCAACCACTGAGGAGTTAGCGGCTAAGTTTGAGTTCCGCATATCATACTTCGCTATATCTGACCCCAAGGACTTCCGTATTCAGGTGGGTGCAGAGCAAGAGCAGGTACTCAAAGACCATATGAACGAGTACCACAACGCTAGGTTCAATGGCGCTATGAATCACATGTGGAAACGTGTGCATGACATGGCAAGTCACATGTCCGAACGACTGCGCGTAGCAGGTGAAGAAGACTACGTAAGCAAGACGGGTTCGCTCAAGTTCAATGAGAGCATGGTCGATCACGCCATAGATATCGTGGAGCTACTAGGTGCCTGTAACGTAACAGGGGACAGCCGACAAGAGGCAATACGCAGACGGCTAGAAGATACGCTTCACGGTGTGACCACAGACGGACTGAGGAATTCATCTCTCCTTCGTGCCGAAACCAAAGCGTCTATAGATGACATCATCCTTAACTTACCATCACTTGCCCTATAACCGTAGGGGTTACCCCTACCAACTCGGAGATATATTATGAACGCACAACAAATGTACGCACAACCAATGTCAGAAGCAGAAAACTTTATCGTTCGCGTAGGTACAAAGCGAACCGTATTACTGGAAGGCCCGATGGGTTGCGGCAAGTCAAGTATGCTCAACGGTCTGGCCGCTAGACTACCCAACCACATACCCTGTTACTTTGACTGTACCACCAAGGTATCAGGTGATGTGGCTATCCCTAACATAGCACACATGGACAATGGGCAGGGGTACGTCACCTATCTGACCAACGAAGAACTAGGGGCGCACCTCGACAAGCCCATCATCCTGATGGTGGATGAGTACGGCAAGGCAGAACGTGACATCAAGAACTCACTACTGCGTATCTTGCTAGAGCGTAAGATCGGTAGCTACACACTACACCCCGACTCTATCGTGTTCGCTACTACCAACCTAGGTGCAGAGAATGTGGGTGACATGTTACCCAACCATGCACGCAATCGCATAACCATACTGCGACTCAAGAAGCCCACCAACATGGAGTGGCTAACCGACTTCGCCATACCCAACGGACTCGACCCTGTGCTGTGTGGTTGGGCCAAGGACAACGCTCAGTTGTTCCATGACTTTCAGGATGTATCTAATCCAGAAGACAACCCCTACATATTCCACCCCCAAGCACCGAACAGTGAGCAGTTTGTTACCCCTCGTTCACTACATGCGGCATCCGACATAATGCTACAAAGAGAACACTTCAGTGATGACATGTTAACAAGTGGTCTGATAGGTACGATAGGCAGTAGTGCCGCCCTGCTATTGGTAGCACAAATCAAGCTAGGTGATCAGTTACCTAGCATGGAGTCTATCAAGAACGACCCGACCAACGCCAGAGTCCCTGATAAACCCGCCGCTGTGATGATGATAGTGTACAAGGCCGCGCAGACTATGGGACGGGATTGGATAGATGCGTGGATGACATACATGGAGCGACTCGACAAGGAAGCGCAAGGTGTGTTTGTTAACACCGTAAGGCATGACAAGTATCCCCACCGTAAGATCGTTATGACCAACGCCAAGTTTACTGACTGGTGCATGAATAACGGTTACATGTTTGCGGCTGACAAGAAGTGAGAGACAGCCCACAGATACGTGCAACAAGGGGGTACCTTCACCGCCTACTTACCAAGCGAGAGCGCAAGAAGGCTAATGCTTTGATTAGGCATACCCACAAGATGGTAGGGGCTACCCCTACCAACCGACCTACAGCGGTATTATTGCAACCTGTGGTATTTAAAGGAGAGACGTATGTTACTAGGTAGAAACATGTTAACAGAGGAGGAGCGACTGACTAAATCCGTCGTCAACATAATGGGCCACCCCAAGTACGTTGCCCTAGCCGGTGTGGTTATGATCGGCACCAAGAGTGTAGAGGAGGGTATACCCACCGCGTGTACCAATGGACGGGACTGTAAGTTTGGTCGTGACTTCATTGCCGCGCTTTCTGACCCCGAACTACGGTTCGTTGTGTTACACGAGGAGTATCACAAGCTGTATCGTCACATGACTACGTGGAAGCACCTGTGGAAGATAGATGCAATGCTAGCGAACATGGCTATGGATTACGTTATCAACCTCAAGATAGTTGATGAGAACAAGGATGGGTTTGCGGTACCACCCAAGGGTGTACTACTAGACGAGCGGTTCCGTGACATGGATACCGCACAGGTGTTTAACATACTACACACTGAACAACCCCCCGAAGAAGGTGGCGGTGGCGGTGGCGATGATGGCGAAGAAGGGGAAGGAGAAGAAGGAGAAGGGGAAGACGGCGGCGGGACTGGTCTCGACGAGGACGAGGTAGGGGACACCCCTACCAACGCAGGGTTCGATGAGCATGATTGGGAAGGTGCAGAGTCTATATCCAAGGAAGAGAGCGAACAGTTGGGGCGTGATATTGACGAGGCAATACGTCAGGGTGTTCTGGCTTCAGGTAAAGCAGGGAGCGGGGGTGATCGCTTGTTCGATGACCTACTCAAGGTGCAGGTCGATTGGCGCGAGGTGATGCGTGAGTTTGTTACTAACACCTGTAGGGGTAACGACTATGCCACATTCGCGAGGCCAAATCGCAGGTTCCTAAGTCAGGGCGTGTACATGCCTAGTGGTGTGAGCGAGACTATCGAGGAGTTGGTGATTGGTATTGACACGTCAGGCTCTGTCGGACAGAGAGAGATTACTGTTATGTTAACAGAGACCAAGGGCATTCTGGATATTGTGAAACCTAACAGGGTACGCCTACTGTACTGGGGCAGTGAAGTGGTACGCGACGAGGTGTATGAGATGCACGAGTTGGATCAGATGATTGCATCGACTAAGCCAATGTCCGGTGGAGGTACTGATGTTACCTGTGTTACCGAGTACATGCAGGAGAACAACATAACACCTTCAGCAGTTGTGGTACTCACCGATGGTTACTTATTCGGTGGTTGGGGTACATGGCCGTGTCCTGTACTCTGGGCTATATTAGACAACAAGCACGCTAATCCAGACGTAGGTAAACGAGTTCACATAAAAGCGAGGGACATGTAATGTATATACGTAAAGACGTTAAGTACTTGGTGCTATCTCTAACATTGACGGCACTATATTTGTTTGTTAACAACATGACATACAGCGACTGTGTGTTAAGGGGAGTCTGCTAATGGCTAAGTATCCAGTAAGACTAGCAACGATGCAGAAAGTGAGAGATCACTACGACAATGTAAAACCTATCCGAGGGACTAACACACGTCCTATCGGGTGCAGGGGTCGCAAGCATGAGGAGATACGCAAGGTAGACGATAACACGTTTCACTTAGGCATAGGATGGTGCTCCTACCTAGACAACGGTGCCGTGAGGGAGGGGGCCTTTATACCTTACATAGAGTGGCATGAGGATGCCAAGGGTGTTGTCACTGTCACTATAATGAACGGGATAGGGGATTTCGCACACTGTAGCATCTACACGTTCCACGATTACTTTATGCCAGAGGGGATGTGGCATTCTGTGTCGAACGGTAAGCAGTTCGTACAAACAGGTGGTGCTACTAAGAGAGACTACCTACCCAAGGGAGGAGGAAGTGATAATCGTAAGCCCCTAGTGTATTCTCGCCCTGATCCCCATAAGTCTTGGGTACTGGCAAGTAAGCCTTACCCGTTACCACGCAAGGTAGTAGACAAAGAGCGCAAGGCTAAATACAAAGAAGGCATTCATAACTTTGTAGAGTGGGCGTGGACTATGATCCCTATCATTGGCGAGGAGTGCCGAAAATCGTGGTATGAATCTCAGCAGAGAAGATTGACAGTAGGAATGCGGTCTGACCCTACTAAAACGGCACGCGAAGCCGAAGACCGTTTTATGGCTATCTTGATTGACGCTACTAAAGAGGGACGTGTAGATATATTGTGCGAGTTTATGACGGAAGGTTACGACAATGCCCATACGTATTGGGATTACGCTAACGCTGAACATGTTAAGCCTGACCCCTTTTCTGACCCTAAGAAGTTCAGGTCTAAGCTAAACGCATTTGTAAACAAGTATGGTGGGTTCACCAGTACTAAAGGCTAACTAAAGGAGAGAGACATGGGATCAGTAAGACTACTACCATTTAGAGGTGAACACCCTGAACTTACTACAGGGCATTTCTACACGGCGAGTGACTACGCAAGGGTGTCGGGGCTATCCGCTAGTACGATGGCAACGAGGTTACACAAAGTGTACGAGGTGTATGCCGCACACTTGCGTCCGATCAACCAGAACTATGGCAACGATGGAGAACGTGTTTCACGTAGCCCTAAGAAGAAAGCAAGCGAAGTTAGGTCAGCTTTAACAACGCCTAATGAGAAGTTTTCAGGTGAGTGGCTAACCAAGAAGATAGTAAACCCAACCCAACAGTAGGGGTAACCCCTACCAACAGGACTGAAATACCACCTTTCAGTCCCCCAAAAATCGGAGAAATATTATGAGTTTTAATGGAGACCACAACGTACCTTTAGTAGCGCAGATAAAATCAAATACAAGCTATACGACCTTCACAAATAAAGACCTAGAAGTCCCTGTAACTGGATGGATGAGTACCGATGACGGCCCCCCCGTTAGTCGGATACCTACAGAGGTTAGGGATTACTTACTAGCTGTATCTAAAGGGTTACGACACGCTTACAAGTTTGCTTTTGACAGTAGAGGGGTGTATGGAAGGACGCGGTACTTTGTATACGACCCTAACGACTTATACGTTCTGGGCTTTATAGGCTACGGAGACTTCAGCATATCGCGGAACAGTGATCCCAAGTACGTAGTGTTTGCACAGAACATAGAAAACAACAAGTGTGACAGCTACAGGGTACAGCACCGCATGAAGATGTCAGAGAATGTACACACTGCCGTACGCAATGCCAAGAGGCATCTACTACCCATAAGCCACCAAGAAGTTATAAGACGTAGCTACCGCGATACCTTAGACAAGGTAAAGGATTTTGGTGAAACATTCTCTGATGATCTTACAAAAGCGTTAAGTAAGATCAATCTTACCTGCAATGTAAGCCGCGTCAGACAAGCACCCATATGGCTAGAGTTGTGCCATAAGATGGACTCTGGGCAACACTTCCTATCTGCCGAATTCCACAAGGATGTAGCTAACGCTCGTAGTATTATGGCAACCCTAGACGAGCAGAAGGCGCTACCTGTAACAGCTTACTGTGTAAGGGTGTACGAGAGGTTAGGCGAGCAGACCTTTGACGTTGCACGTATCCCTGACATATCTGTAATGAGTGGGTGGGATACAGACAGCCTGTACGACAGTTTACATGGCACCCCTAGGTATAGGGCTGAGACTCTACCCTCTGACATTATGTCTAAGTTAGCCGCACTATCTATATGTGATGTAGGGGACTATGTTGAAGAGGTAGGACACCGCAACATGGAGACACTGTACTATGTCTACGCTTAACACGTTTCCCTTTGATACCCCATCAGAAGACAGTGTATACCGCGTTAAAGTACATAACGACATCAATGGCATCAATGTAGTATGCATTGGCATAGATTGTATTGACTCGCCGATTAGTGATGGGTATTATTGTTATGAAGATATACCTGAGTGGATGACTAATCGCTTGGCTGTACTAGGTATATGTACGTATGGAACTACCAAATACACATGGTTAGAGGGTGTTGGTGCGCGTATTAACGCCGACACATATTGGGTTTTGCCCCGTAAGGTAGGGGTAACCCCTACCATATAGGAGTGAGTATATGTTAGGTCAAGTATTGTCATGTTTGTTTGGTGTGGTGTTGATAGTAGGTTTCTGTGTGATGACCTATGGTGCCTCACTGATAGTAGGAGACAAAGAGCGTGCATGGGCGGCAAGGCGGCACGAGGGGCTGGTATCAACACGAGGGGCAGACGATGGCGATGACACCGGAAGGGAAGGTAAAGAAGAAGATAGTTGAACAGCTAAAGACGTTAGGGTGCTACTACTTTTTCCCTGCTACTGGGGGATACGGTAAGAGCGGAGTACCTGACATAGTTGGATGCTACAAAGGTAAGTTCTTTGGGATAGAGTGTAAGGCAGGTAAGAACATGCCAACAGCACTACAGGAAAAGAATCTCAAAGAGATAAGCGAAGCGTACGGAATCGCGTGCGTAGTAAACGAAGACAACATGAATGACATTGAACTAATCCTAGGAGGATAGTATGGCTAGTAAAGAAGATTGGGAAAGGTTACAGGAAGAAATCCCTGCTATAGAAAAGACAGGGCTAGAGGCATGGTGCACGCCAGAAGAAGACATGGTAAACAACCCAAGCCACTATACCTATGGCAAGGTCGAATGCATTGAGGGGATACAAGAGTCTATGACACCCGAAGCATTCAGGGGGTACTGCAAGGGTGCTTGCCTGAAATACCTTTGGAGGTACGAGCGTAAGGACAAGCCGTTAGAGGACTTAAAGAAAGCCCAGTGGTACCTAAACAAGTTAATAGAGGAAGTTGAAAATGAAGACTGATGGAAGAGGAAAAGAACAGATAAAACAGATTATTATTGATTCAAGTGACGGGCAGGTACTAGGACTGTCCCAATATGGGCGAGTATTTCACATAGACCACCGTGGAATTTGGATGTTGCATACAGACGGAGAACTACACGAGGCAGTGGCGGTGGATAACACTGGAAGAATGGCAACGAAGAATGTGGAAGATATTAAACACGAGGAGACGATAAAAGCTATGAATGTATTGAATGATGTAGAAATTGGTTCTGAGAACTTGAGACGATTATATGAGTACTTTACTGACCCTGCACAAGGTAATAACACAGTACGACGAACCTCTGATGACACAGGGGTATCTAGGGGGGAAGTAAAAGCGTTTTATGAAGTATTTAAAGTTGGTACGGTATAGCTAATGGATCTTATTACCGTAGACTTTGAAACGTATTACGACAAAGACTTTTCATTACGCAAGATGACAACCGAATCCTATATCCGTGATCCTCGCTTTGAGGTGATCGGTGTAGGTGTTAAGATAAACAACGGGAACACCGAATGGGCAAGCGGCACTCATGCTGAGATCAAAGATTACCTCCACACGTTTGACTGGGCTAGTTCTGTCCTTTTGGCTCACAATACTTTGTTTGATGGCGCTATTTTGTCTTGGACGTTTGATGTTCACCCTCGCTTACTTACTGACACTTTATGTATTGCTCGTGCTTTGCATGGCGTGGAAGTTGGCGGCTCTCTCGCTGTACTTGCTCAACGATATGCTATTGGGGACAAGGGAACAGAAGTACTTGATGCTATTGGAAAAAGACGTAGCGATTTTACCGAAGAAGAACTAGACAAGTACGGAGACTACTGCGTTAACGATGTGGAACTAACATATAAGTTGTTCTCTATAATGGGTAAGGATTTTCCGAAACAAGAGTTACGTATAATAGATCGTACCCTGCGTATGTTCACCGAGCCTATGATAGACCTAGACCTTCCTATGTTAGAGGAACACCTTGGTAGCACTAGGCAAATTAAAGAAGACCTCATAACAGCTTCTGGTGTAACTAAGAAAGAATTAATGAGCAACCCTAAGTTTGCTGAGTTGCTTAAAGGGCTAGGTGTAATACCCCCTATGAAGGTTAGTCTCACTACAGGTAAGCAGACGTTCGCCTTCGCCAAGTCAGACGAAGGGTTTAAGGCTTTACTTGACCATCCAGACCCTCGCGTACAGTCTCTAGTGGTAACACGTTTAGGGACTAAGAGTACCCTTGAAGAGGCACGCACCGAGAGATTCATAGGCATTGCTAATCGTGGACTAATGCCCGTACCTATAAGGTACTATGCCGCTCATACTGGTAGGTGGGGAGGCGATGACAAGATCAACATACAGAATCTACCTAGCCGTGGGCAACATGGTAAGAAGTTAAAGAAGAGTATCATTGCGCCTGAAGGGTACATATTAGTGGACTGTGACTCCTCGCAGATTGAGGCAAGGGTACTAGCGTGGCTTGCCGATGAGTCGGAGCTGGTCTCAGCATTCGCTAACAAAGAAGATGTGTATGTAAAGATGGCGGCTGTTATATATAACGTACCAGAGGACAAGGTAACTAAGGCGCAGAGGTTTGTTGGTAAGACTACTATCCTAGGTTGTGGTTACGGTATGGGAGCAGAACGATTTGTAGAACAGCTAAAGACGTTTGGTGTAGACATGCCACTGACTGAAGGTCGTCGAGTTGTTAAGATATATCGGGAAGCCAATGCCAATATAGATAAGCTATGGAGAACATGTCAGGCAATGCTAGTTGATATGTCTCGTGGTAACTACGGTACCTTTGGCCCAAGAGGTATAGTTAAGTACGGGTCGGACGAAGGTAATGCATGGACACTACTGCCGTCAGGGCTAAGAATGCGTTATGACGATCTATCGTGGACACAAGGCACTAAAGGTATTGAGTTTGATTACCAGACTAGGCGAAGCCGAACCAGAATCTATGGTGGTAAGGTGGTAGAGAACATATGCCAAGCGTACGCAAGGTGTATAATTGGTGATCAGTTAGTAGATATAACCAAGAAGTATCGCGCAGTGCTTACCGTACATGACTCCATTGTATGTTGCGTACCTATCGAAGAGGCTAAAGAAGCACAGGCATACATAGAGATGTGTATGCGTAAAACACCGGACTGGGCAGAAGGGCTACCACTAGACTGCGAGTCTGGGGTAGCTAAAGCATATGGAGATTGTGAACCTGATGAGTAATGTCATAGATATTAACAAGTTTAGGAAGACTAAGGACGTTGAGACTACCAACGCCTACCTACAAATAATCGTGGGAGAAAAAGACGAAGATATCCTTGTATTTGTAGAGCAAGTAGAGACTGTAGGTAGCACCATGCACAAGGGGCAACTTATACTTGATGTGGAGATGTTACATAGTCTTATAGAAGGACTATACGAAGCGGCTGAAGCAATAGAAAAGGATCAAACCAAGTGAATATAAAGCCGTGGTCGTTCTCAAAGATTAAGTCGTTTGAGCAGTGTCCTAAAAAGTTCTACCATCTGAAGGTGACTAAGAGTTACAAGGAACCTGAGACAGAAGCGATGTACTACGGTACAGCGTTTCACTTAGCGGCAGAGGAATATGTTAGAGATGGTACGCCTCTGCCAGAGAAGTTTATGTATGGTAAGGCAGTGCTAGACTCTCTCATAGATAAGAAGGGGGAGAAGATATGTGAGTTGGAGATGGGACTCACAGAGAACCTAGAGCCATGTGGATTCAGAGATGATAACGTGTGGTGGAGAGGCATAGCGGATTTAGTTATCCTCGATAGAGAATCTAAGGTAGCATGGGTTATAGATTACAAGACAAGCAAGAACACTAGGTACGCTGACAAGGGGCAGTTGGAGCTTATGGCTCTGGCAGTATTCAAACACTACCCCGACATAAAAACAGTACGTGGTGGATTAGTGTTCGTAGTGTGTAACGAGTTAGTGAAAGAACAATATGACTATGATGTAGCACCGAGCCTTTGGGCTAAGTGGCTTGCCGATTATAATCGTATGGAGCAAGCGTACATAAAAGATGTGTGGAATGCTAATCAAAGTGGACTATGCAAACGTCACTGCGTAGTAACAGAATGTGTTTACAATGGGAGAAACTAATGCCGTACAAAAATAAAGCAGACCGCAAGAAACAGAAGAACCCTCCTGTTGGGAGTAAAGCGCACTTCGCCCGTATGGAACGACAACGGGCTAGGCGCAAGATAGACAGAGAAGGCAGAGATGCTAACAATAACGGCAAGGCCGACAAGCGCGAAGGTAAGGACGTTAGTCATAACGTAGCATTGAGCCGAGGTGGTAGTAACAAAGATGGTGTACGTATAGAAAGTTCTTCTGCTAACAGAAGACGGAACTACTCATAGGTCTTGTTTAGCTACTGCGCCTAGGGATAGTATAACGAAAATTAACATGTAAATGATCACGGTTGCCTCTGGAGTATTTGTTTGGAGGCGGCATTCTACATAGAGTTAACAGTTATTCATAATGATTAATTGGTATCTACTTAATACTTGGTTGGTATGTGTGTGTGTGAGACGTTGCTTAGATGCGTCATAAAATAAAGTACGTTGCCTCCGAGGCAGTTAATTCGACGTATAAAATCTAGGAAGTCCAAAGGATGTGTCGTATCTACGGATATGGCATACGGTAATATGCAGACGTGGCTCTATCTGTGGGCGAAGCAGGGCTTATTTTTAAGAACTTATCCCTGCCCGGGAGCTGCGGGTATAGATACCTACCACCTAATACGTTAACAGGACAATAAAAAGATGCAGATAGTAGACAACAGGGCGTTATTGTTACGCCTTCGCATGGCGTGGACACCCACTTCATGCTGTTTCGCAACGGAGGAATAAATGCGACCCACATACGAGAACGACTTTGACCGTAGTAATGAGGGGTATATAAAAGATTACATTGAGGCTAGTGGAGAGTTTACGTATGAGAAATCCGAACCCTTTGCTTCCACAGATGGCTTGTTACTCAAAGAGGGTAAACCTGTAGCGGTTATAGAAATCAAAGCTAGGACTAACGCTAGTGATAAGTACCCTACTTATATGATAAGTGCTAGTAAGGCTAATAGCATGTTACAGATAAGTTGGAAGGATAAGATTATGCCCTTGCTAGTGGTAAGGTTTACTGACGGAGTATTCGCAGTGGTGATAAGAAAGGGGTACGAGAAACGTTTAGGGGGTAGGTACGATAGAAACGATAGTTACGATGTAGAACCGTGTGTGTACATACCAATGACGGAGTTTGTAAAATTATGCAGATAGTAGACAACAGGGCGTTATTGTTACGCCTTCGCAACCCTAGTCAGGTGACTACGGTAATACCAAAGAGTAAAGAGTTATCGGATAACCAAGTGCTAGTTAACTGGGGCATAGAAGAGACTCATGTACTACGCAACTTAAATATTAAGGCACCTTCTCCTATAGAGGGTAAGTATGAATGGACAGGACAGTACGCACCGTTCGACCACCAGAAGACTACCGCATCCTTCCTAACACTTAACAGGAAGTCGTTTTGCTTTAACGAGCAGGGTACAGGCAAGACCGCTAGTGCTATATGGGCATCAGACTACCTTCTTAATGTTGGCAAGATAAACCGCGTGTTGGTCATATGCCCCCTATCTATTATGGATTCCGCATGGCGAGATGATTTGTTTAAGTTTGCCATGCACAGGACTGTCGATGTAGCCTATGGTGCGGCAGAGAAGCGTAGGAAGATTATCAACAACGGTGCTGACTACGTAGTAATAAATTACGATGGGCTAGCTATCGTCGAGGACACTATCGCTAATGGGGGCTTTGACCTAATAATTGTAGACGAAGCTACGCATTACAAAAACCCACAGACTACCCGATGGAAAACTTTAAACAGGTTAATCAAACCGAATACTTGGCTATGGATGATGACAGGTACACCTGCGGCACAGAGTCCGTTGGATGCGTATGGCCTAGCTAAACTAATAAACCCCAAAAGAGTACCTAACTTCTTTGGTTCTTTCCGCGATCAAGTCATGCGTAAGGTAACTAACTTTAAGTGGGTAGCCAAAGAAACCGCTACAGAGACAGTCTATAACGCGTTACAGCCTGCCATACGATTTACAAAAGAAGAATGCCTTGACCTACCACCGATGGTATACGTTAAGCGAGAGGTGGAGTTAACACGTCAACAGAAGAAGTATTACAAAGAACTAAAAGACCGGATGATAATGCAAGCGTCAGGTGAGCAGATAACTGCGGTCAATGCGGCTGTAAGTATGAACAAGCTACTCCAAATATCTAGTGGCGCAGTGTACACAGACGATGGAGGGGCGTTAGAGTTTGATATTAAGCATAGGTACAAGGTGCTACGAGAAGTCATAGACGAATCTAGTAAGAAGGTGTTAGTGTTCGTGCCGTTTAAGCACACCATAGACATACTTACTAACAAGCTACGCGAGGATAAAATATCTACTGAAGTAATCCGTGGCGATGTTAGCGCACCGAACCGCACGAGAATATTTAAACAGTTCCAAGAACAAGATGATCCAAAGGTGCTGGTAATACAACCTCAAGCCGCAGCACATGGTGTTACGTTAACAGCAGCTAACACTGTAGTCTGGTGGGGGCCAACAAGTTCCCTTGAAACCTACCTGCAAGCTAACGCTCGTGTACATAGGTCAGGCCAAGACCACAAGTGTACCGTTGTTCAGCTACAAGGATCGAACGTAGAAAAGCGCGTTTACTCGCTATTAGACAGTAGAATAGACGTTCACACAAAGATGATCGACCTTTATAAAGAAATACTTGACTAGCGCACAAAGACTCACTAAAGTATACATCTCGTCAACGATTGGAGGAAGTATGAGTAATGTAACCCCTGAGAAGCTGACCGAGACTTACTTGAAGATAAAGATAAAGAGAGCGGAACTGACAGCGGAGTTTAAAGATAAGGACTCCGTACTTGCAGAAAATCTTGAGAAGATAAAAGAAGCACTACTCAAGTATTGCGAGGAGCAAGGTGTAGAAAGTGTTAAGACATCAGCAGGGCTGTTTTATAGATCAGTTAAGACTAGGTACTGGACTAGCGATTGGGAGTCTATGTACAAATTTGTTATGGAGAACGAGGTACCAGAGTTTTTTGACAAGCGTCTTAACCAAGGTAATGTTCGGCAGTTTTTAGAAGATAACCCCGACCTTGTGCCAAAAGGTCTTAACGTAGATTCAGAATACGCAGTTGCGGTAAGGAAAAAATAATGGAAAACAAAGAATCATTTGTACCTATAGAAGAGATAGCCGACCACTTTTCAGTATCGGTATCGACTATACGCTCGTGGGTACGTAGAAAACACATATCTCCCAACTCCTTTATAAAAGTAGGCAGTACGTACAGGTTTAAGATTTCTGATGTTACTGACTCGCTGTTGTCTAATGGCGCTAGGGTTGACCCAACAGAAGAAGGTGCTAAAGCTACAGTGCGCTCCTTGCAAGAAGAGGCTGAAGACAAGGTAAAAAGTTACATTAGGAGAAAAGAAGCCGCTTCTCCCGCAGAGATGGAAGATTTGTTCGACGAGGATATGTAGTGTGCGTCGAATTAGTTTGTACGGTAGGAAGTTTTCTATTGTGGTTGGCAACGAAACAGCTATTATAGAAGAAGACTCTAAGGACATCATAGTTGTTAATGCGGCTCCTGTCTCACGCTCATACTTTGAGAATGCTTACGACCCTAACAGGTCAGCAGTGCCAACGTGTTGGTCAGCAGATACGCAAAGACCTTCTGTAGATGTACCCCAAGAGAAAAAGCAAGCCGCCCGTTGTATGGATTGCCCACAGAATATACGTGGGTCAGGGAGTAACCGTGGACGTGCTTGTAGGTTTGCCCAACGCCTAGCTGTCGTGTTTGATGGTCAACTAGACGAGGTGTACCAACTACAGTTACCTGCTACATCTATATATGGTAGGGGTAACGGTGGACACATGCCGATGCAAGACTATGTTAAGTTCTTGTCTAGCAGAGGTTCTGTAGCAACTCGCATCATTACGCGAGTATATTTTGATGAACAAAGTCCGATCCCTAAACTTTATTTTAAACCGATACGGTCACTGAATGAAGGCGAGGCAGAAAAGGTTTCAGAGTTAAAGAACCACCCCGATACATTGAAGGCGATAAGCCTAGATGTGTTTGCGGAACCTAAGTCTCCTTTCTCAGTAGTAGAAGGTTTTGAATTAAACGCAACCAGTAAAGGAACATAGTATGAGTTATATAATTGAAAATGTAGAGATACTCTACCCCCGCATCAATCAGCCGTATAAGTTTGACCAGACGGCGGGTGATAACGGTAAGAGCGTACCCTGTACCCCATTTGACGATGGCGCTAAGTACGAAACCAAGTTCCGTATGGACAAGGATAAAGCCAAGGCTCTTTATGGGCAGATGGACGCGGCTTACCAGAAGGCTAAAGAAAAAGGTTGGCCTGAGAAGATCGACTTTCCCTTTGAGAAGCAAGAAGACGGCATGTTTGTAGGTAAGGCTGTACTTAAAGCGGCCTACGGTAAAGATGCTACCATCCCCCCGAAGCAGTTTGACGCTAAGAGTAAGGAGTTACCAGAAGACTTTAAACTTACTACAGGCAGTACGGCTAATGTCGCTGTTACTTTCTATCCCTATAACATGCGTGACGCAGGTGTATCTGTTCGCTTACGTGCTGTACAGGTTATTAAGTATCTGCCTTTGGAAGCCGCTTCACCGTTTGGCGTAGTAGCAGATGGGTTTGAGTTAGAGAGTGACAATCCCTTTGAAACAGTGTCTGCAAATATTTCTTCAGCAGAAGTTAATGCTACTCAAGCTCCAGTAGTATCTGATGACTTGTTTGGAGATGATACCGCAGAAGAAGCTCCTATAGAGCAACCTAAGAAAACCGCTAAGAAGAAGTCCGTAGCACCAAAAGAAGAAGACAAAGACTTAGCATCCATCGTTGATAATTGGGACGGGTAAAACCTCCCCCTTTAAATAACCTGTAGCTAGGATACTAATCCGAAAAGGGTGCATATGCACCCCTGCTACCCTACCTCTCGGATGCGGATATGAATACTAAATCATTTTTGCAGAGGGCTTTAGCCGACAGCGGCTCCTACTGTATTTGGGCGCATAACAAGAAGACTGATCGTATACAACAAAAGTTTTACTCTAAGATAGATCAGTTAATAGACAAAGCGCACGAACTGAATACAGACGGATACGATTGTTACTTTGCTCTCGCAAGTTTTAAAGAACCAACCTCACGGAAGGTTGATAACGTACACAAGTTACAGTCATTCTTTTTTGACATAGACTGTGGTGACGTTAAAGACAAAGAAGGCAAGGGGTATGCTACGCAGGAAGAAGCGATAGTAGCCCTACAAAGTTTTTGCAAGACCGTAAAACTGCCTACACCTGTGCTTGTTAACTCTGGACGGGGTGTACACGTATACTGGCACCTGTCTGAACCTGTCGTATACGATGATTGGTTCCCAGTAGCCTCCCGTCTAAAGGCTCTAACAAAGACACACGGGTTAATCTGTGACCACTCAGTGACTTCTGATGCGGCTAGGATATTACGTATACCCTCTACGCATAACTATAAGACTACTCCCCCTACGGAAGTAGGGTACTTCGGGAACACTACCCAAGACCTAGTTAACTTTGACACGTTTTCAGAACTGCTTGGACATGACTTGATACCAGTCCCCGAACGTATGGTGGAAGAGTTTAGTGCAGTTGTGCAGGGACTCTATAACAATAGAGAGAACTACTTTAAAGATATCATTGCTAAGACTAGTAAGGGAGATGGCTGTGCTCAGATATCGCACGTCTTAAAGAACCCTAACGAGATTAGTGAGCCTTTGTGGTTTGACGCTGTATCTATCATCAAACACTGTGTAGATGGTGGGAGAGAAGGCGCACATAAAATATCGCGGGGGTACGATGATTACGATCCCGACGAAACAGATAGCAAGTACGACACTACAAAACATGTTCACAGGTGTGAGACATTCAATGACAACAGGCCGGACGTGTGTACAGACTGTAAGCACTGGGGCAAGATCGGTTCTCCTATAGTACTAGGGCAACGGATCAAAGAAGCAGACGAAGAAGATAACGTAGTAGCTATGGAAACAGGCTCTGGGGATAGTAAGGTATATACCATACCACCGTATCCTAAACCTTATTTCCGTGGTGCTACTGGTGGCGTGTACATACGCACCAAGACAGAAGATGGAGACGTAGACGAGAAGTTGGTCTATCACAATGACTTATATGTCGTTAAGCGTATACAGGATGTCGAATCTGGCGAGGGTATAGTTATGCGCCTCCACCTGCCTATAGATGGGGTCAGAGAGTTTACTGTACCACTCACAGCCGTTACTTCTAAAGAAGAGTTCCGTAAGCAAATGGCCGCACACGGGGTAGCTGTAACTAAGATGGATGATATTATGAATTACACGACTAGGTGGGTAAACGAGTTACAAGCTACTACCGCTACTCAGCACGCCCGTAGGCAGTTTGGGTGGACTGGGGAAGACTTTAAGTCCTTTGTACTAGGGGATAAAGAAATATTTGCCGATCACATAGAGTCTAACCCTCCATCTACGCCTACCAGAGACTTGTTTCATGCCTTTGAGCCAAGCGGCACTATGGAAGAGTGGAAAGAGATGGTTAACTTCTATAACCGAGATGGGTTTGAACTGCACCAGTACATAGTAGCTACAAGCTTCGGTTCCCCTTTGATGGCACTGAGTCCTATAGCTTGTTCTGGATTGCATGTACACAGTACTGAATCTGGTCTAGGTAAGACTACAGCTATGTACGTAGGGGCTTCGGTGTGGGGCAAACCTAAAGAACTAGTGATAGACAAGAATGATACGCAAAACTCTAGGATGTTACGTGGGGAGGTATACCATAACTTACCCCTCTACATTGATGAGATGACAAACGCCAAGCCAGAAGAACTTTCAGACATGATCTACCAACTCTCTGGGGGTAGGCAGAAAAACCGTATGGCAGGTGGAGGTAATACAGAACGTGCTAGGGGAGAGCCTTGGAGTCTGCTAACAGTTACTACAGGCAACACTAGCATTATCGAAAAGGTAAGTTTAGCTAAAGCTATGCCGAAAGCAGAAGCGCAGAGGATGCTAGAAACAAAGGCTAAGAAGTTGTTTGACGAGTCAGAGACTAAGCACCTTACGGATATACATGCCCAGAACGCGGAAATACTCTACGGTCATGCAGGGATTATATACATACAGTACGTTATAGATAACCTAGAAGAAATTAGGATACTGCTAGACAGAGTACAGAAAGCTATAGATAAAGAAGCGGGGTTGAAAGCAGAAAACCGTTTTTGGTCAGCGGGGGCAGCATGTACTATTACAGGGGCTATGATAGCTTATCGGTTAGAACTACTACCTTACTTACCCAAGAAGTTAATGAACTATTCATTGGGCTTACTAAAAGAGAACTTACGTAGCGTAGGAGAAATGGGATCATCTGTACAGGAAACACTAAACAACTACTTACACGAGAACTGGGGTAGCATATTAAAGATACGTAGTACTGATGACTTACGTAGTACACAAGACAATGGGCTAGATGAACTGGTAATACCAGAAGTCGATCCTAGAATTCGTCTGGTGGGTAGGTACGAGACAGATACAAAGATGTTATACCTTACCCCCAAGCCATTAAAAGCATGGTGCGGTAGGCAGGATATAACCTATAGTTCGTTCTTAGCAGATTTGATAGCACATATGGCGGCAAGGAGCATAACTATGAGACTGACTAGGGGTACCTCTACTCAGTTACCACCATCCCGTGTAGTAGCTATAGACTGCTCTAAAACTCCTTTAGACGAGCCTACCGATGCTTAAACTGGATGACCTAGACCCTGACGGGGTTAAGGTAATAGTGAACTGGGGCAAGATGGTAGTAGGAGCCTCAGTCTTTATACCCTGTATAAACACACAAAAAGCTATCACACAGTGCAAAAATATATTTAAGCGTAAGTGTTGGCAACTAGAGATTAGAGTTATAATACAGGATGACAAGTTAGGAGTACGTGTCTGGCGTACACTGTAGCAGTTCACCTCTTTCTCCCTGTTCGTTTCCGAGGCGGCAGGGAGTTTTTTTAATCGAAAAAGCCCATACTATAATTTTTCCGTTCCTCCTCTAAAACTCTTTTCATCATAGGACTAATCGTAGTTCCGTTGTGCATCTTAGCCGTTGTCCTTTGGTGTCCGTTGTAAGACCGCTTCAAAGAGTCATAGTTTATCGCGGCAGTTGGATGTTCCTTACCGAACGCCATCATTTCTTTGAAAACCGCAGCACCCTCAGGGTAATCCCCATCCCTACGAGCTTGATAGTATCTCTTCATTAACTTAGATCGTTCTTTAGTAACTGCTCCGCTAATACGTTGCTCTACGTTAGTTTGTTCTTGAGCAAACGTGTACCCTGCTGGAGGAAACCCGATCATACCTGCAAAGAAATCTCCGGCAGTAACATCATCGTATATTACATCTCCACGCCTAGTCCGCATACCATCTTCTTTTTGGAAACGACCTATAGGGCTGTTCCTTAAAATGTTTGTAAGTCCTGCGGGCAATGCACTTTCTATACCTCGCTCTACCTCGCCATCAGAGAAGTCTTTAACAGAACGAGCACCACGTAATATAGTACTGGCTGCGGGGCCACCAAAGTAATGAAAGAAAGACTCTTCTAGAGATGGGTCTTTAGAGTATCTGTTAGCTTCAAACAAGAGGCTATTCAACCTAACACGTTTTGAGAAATCTACTCCTAGCGCGGCTACTGCTGGCCCTTTATACCAACCTTCTCCTAAGTACTTACGTACTACAGTATCTGAATCATCCTCGTCATCGTCTAGGGTCAAGTCTATAGCGGCGGTCACTATTCCGTAAAGAGGCATACCTGCAACACCTGCTACTAAAAGAGAAGATAGTTGAACAGCACGCACCTGCGCCCATGCTATTTTCTTCTGCCGTAACCGCTCTTCTTTTTGGGAGGCTGTTTCGTTTTTAGGGGGGAAAAACTGAAGCTCTATCGCTCTCTTGCCTGTCTTGAACATAGTGGTATACATACGCAAACCGTAGTTCTTGTACATAAACGCAACGCGGCCAGCACCTTGTGCAGATATTCTAGAGCCTGTCTCTAGTACCGCACCACCGTTGTATTCCATAGACTTATAAAGAGCATCTTCAGAAGCCGCTAGCTCCATTTCAGTGTTACTCTTACGAGCGTCTTTAGGCTTCTTAGCTTCTTTAGCCTGCATGTCCTCCAGAGATAACTTATAAGCAGCTAGAAGAGTTACCTGACGGTTAAATCGCTCACCCGCATTGAACATTATCGCGGAGGTAGAAGATACGGTATTTAACCCCTTCTGGAAAGCATTGCCACGATCTATCCGTCCCGACTTCTCCTTCCCAAGTTTATCTTTTATAAACTCAAACGTACTAGTATTTTCGTCCAGCCCCATAGCATCTGATATGTACGACTGCGTTAGATACGATCTTTTTGAAGCCATAGTAATCAAGGTAGTTAGTGGCCCGTACTCCGCAACTATCTTAGGGTCTAGCCCCTCTCTTAGTGTGTAGGTAACTTCACCAAAAGTTTTAGAATCAACGTCATTATCTTGAGCTATGTCAAAGTAACTGTCTATGTTGTTACCAGAGCTTTTCACTAGAGACATAGCTTCCGTCATTACCTTGCCCGTCTTCATATGTCCGAATTCAGCGCCTAGCATAGGGCCAACAAACAAAGGTAACTGACTAAGGTTAACAAGTGCTGATGAAGCGTTAAAGCCAATAGTGTATATAAACGCTACTTGGTTAATGTTCTTTACATAGCCTTCTATACTTTTGAGGTCTGCCCCACTGGTAGCAAACTTAGCGCGAGCTATTAGGTCATCTCCTATAGCAGTTGTAGTATTACTAGTAGAGTTGTTTATCGACAGGTCTTGTTGAACTGTTTTTATTTCTCCTTCTATTGTGCGTATACGACTGCTGTAATCTATCCGCTTAATCTGTCGCGCTAGATCAAAGGACTTTGCCCGCATAGAATGTATAGCATCGGGGATATAGCCATCATATCCGCCTCGATTCTTAAAGGACTTAGCAAAGGCAGTGCTTGGCAGTGAGTCGATAAACAAGTTCATTATCTCGTCTTGTACCTCTGAGTCTACACCTTTACTTTCTAACGCGTTAAGTATGTCCTTTACAAAATCTCCATCAGGGGCATTCTTTCTAAAGTTACTAGCAGATAAGTCTCCTTCTGATGTCTCTATTGTATTGGTCATGGCAAGACCTCCCGACTCAACCCTCTCTCTCGCCGCAAGCATTTCAGCTTTACTCTCAAACATCTCTACAACGTAGCTATCTCTGTCGGAAGTATTACTGTCTGTAGCTACAGGAGTATAAGTTAACTTAAACTTACCTTCACGCACTAACGGAAAATAAACGTCTAGCGTTTTTTTATCGAACATCTTAGAAAATATATTATTTTTTATGTTTAGAGCTTCTGATGAACCCTCACCAAATACCTCGTCTACACGTTTTGTAATGACACGTCTTAACTGCTCATATTGAACTTTATACACATCACGTATTTCTTTGTACTGATTACGCCCTTGGTCAGAAAGAGAATCCCATTCTCGCTTTAGTTTTTTCCAACGAGCCAGTTTATCTGGATCTTTCCCATACCGAGCCGTAGCTTCTTGTGAAGTTAGCGTAGGGTCTATTTGATAGATTGTTGCACCATAACCTAACGTACCATCTGCCTTGTCTGACGAATATATTATGTCATCTATTTTCTTCTGCTCCGCAGGGTTAGCCATAGCCCATTTAGATGCTTTTTCTACCGCTGTATTTATTATTCTTTCCGCCGCATTCATAGCCCCGCGCATTTCTTGGAGAGTTGTGTGAAGTCTATCTCCTAAATCCCCATAGCCCTTTGCTTTGGCTACGTCACCAAGTGCCTGAGTATCCAGTAACCGCAAAGCTCCAATCCTAGTAGCTATGTCATTAGCACTGTCACCAAGGCCGTCAAACCATCTAGCGCCATCTTCGCCAAAATCTTTCCTAAACTTGGGAGTGGGGGCAGCGAACCCCTTCTGCACAAGCCCCATATCTTTAAGAAGTTTCTGCACCCCATCGCGGGTTGCCATTCCGTAGGTAGAACCTGCCCCACGAGTGTCAGGGGAAGTAGCTAGAATCGCCATTATATGTTGGTCAACCACGTCTAATGCAGAGCCTGTAGTCTTAGTTCCTGACCCAATCAAAGTACGTATAAGATTAGTAACATACCTAAAGAACTTGGATAGAGAAGATATTTTCGAGCCATCAGGATTCATACCCGCTAGCTTTTGTTGGAAAGCGGAGTTGCTAAGTACTTCGGCGACAAACTCCTTTAGGTTCTGTGCGCCATAGGCAGAGTCTAGTTGTGGCTTTACTTCATTAAAGAGGGTTGTCATCTTTTTAGTAAACGGACTAGATGGATTGTCTAATGTTGTATCTATGACAGCATGAGTTGATTCATGCAGTAACGTGTGTATGCCTACCTCACCTTCGACTAGGTTAACTGTGCCGTCAGCAGACACACTAGAAGTAGTTCCTTTTACAAACTTGATATTGGCATCACCTATTGCTTCTGATAAGACACGCGTTATCTGCTTAATACGAGGGTCGGTAGTCGCAACACTCAAAGCCATTAACGCACCACGCAAGTCACCTTTAACAAGCGAGGCTTTAACGTCAGGAGGCACTACACCTTCGTACCAGTTTACCGCAGCGTTAGGTAATTGAGAGTCATTATTGAGGTCTAAGCCTTGTCCTATATCCGCGATTTTGGTTTCTAAAGCCGCTACTGCTTTAGCGTCACCTATACCTGCCTCGACTTTGGCAGCTTCTTCCAACTGCTCGCGAGCTTCTTTGGTATTAGCTAGTTTAGCATCTTTTATTTTTTTATCTAAGCTAGCTTGCCTTTCATCTCTTGCTATAGCTGCTGTACCATCGTCAAGATCAGTGGTTATTGCACTATCGTCAACCACAGGTGTCGTATACTTATCTATGTACCCTTTAGTTTGTGGAGGCAATTTCGCAGGACTTTTATTCCTACCGAAGCTTGCCTTCATAGTCTTCGCTAACTCACCATTCGTTATCGATTCAGGAGCATTTTCGCCAAATTTTTCTATTAATACATCCCCGATAGGTTCGTACTTGCCTGTAAGCCCTAGACTAAGTACAAATGATTTATCGACTAGTACTACTGCGTCAGGGGACTCGACTCTAGTCCCCCCTTCGGGTGTAACAACAGGTTCGACTGAGGTTGGGGTTAGGATCTTATTTGCAGTGGCTTGTGCATCTATAGCAGCTCTATCTGCTCGACCCATAGGGGTGTTTGTATTTGTCCCAGAAGGGAGGTCTGGGTCTACACTAACGTTTGCAGGTGGTTTACCTGCTGCTAAAGCCCTCTTTTGCGCCTCGTCCGTCTCTTTTTTGTCCGCATCTACAGAGTTTACAAGTGGTTTACCTGCTTCCTTTCCGACAAGAGCCGCATTTTTTGCAGCTAACACGCGTTGCTCTTCGGCAAGAGCCGCATTTCTTTTTCTCCTTTGTTCAGCATTCGTTGTTGTCGCTAGTGAATTTCTTGGTTCCCCAGCCTCTATAGCAGCTAATTCTAATTCTTGAGCTTCTGTTAAGCTTTCTTTTTGTGTAATAGCTTCGGCAGGGGGTGGGGACACTTTGTCCATCACCTGTTTAACGGCATCGTTATAGGTCTGATCAGTGGCTATTATGTTGGTTATTTCTGTGGCTACGTTTATACCTAGCCCTTTTTTGTCCACAGCAAGCTGTATAGTCGCTACTTGTTCTTGTCTCGCTACTATATCTACTGGAGTAAGTTGTTCTCCTTTTCCGACAAAAGTATTTGTAGGGCCTTGTTTAGCACTGCCCACTCTTCCGCCGACAAATTCTTTAGCTCCGGTGGTAGCTTCTTCGGTTGTGCTGGGTGCTTGTGTAGCACCTGAAAGGCTACCTCCACCTCCTCCCTCGTCAACTTTTCCAACATTGGTTTCGTCTACTCCTCCAAGCTTCTCTTCAAATAAGCTACTAGTAGCATTTTCTTCAGCGGCTACTTCAGCGCCTACTTGTTGTTCATTGTTGAGGGGTACGTTTGCCTCGAAGGTGACAGTTCCTTCTTCGCCGAAGGGGATAGCGTCTGATTCAGCGGCTAGTCTTTTGGCTAAATCTCTAGCTCCCGCTTCATTCTTTTCAATGGCTTCACGTTGTCTAGTTTTTTCTCCGGTTACGGCATCTAAATCTGCTTCAGATACTTCTTTTTCAGTTGTAGTAGCACCGAGCCTTTCGGCTTCAACAATGGCTTTAGCAGCGGCTTCTAATTCGGCGGAGGCAGCGGTTCCTGCGCCAGTTCCTCCAGCAGTGCTAGCTTTACTACCTTTGCCACGAATTACGCCTGAAGATAGTACGTCTGCAAGGGCTTGTAGTATTGCACCTGCACCACCACCGATTAGAGCTTCTTCTAGCACACCTGAATCGACTAACTCTTTCTCTGCGTTATAGCCTTGCTCGTTAAGGTTTTGAAGTATGGCGGCTGCACCTTCTTGTGCGCCTTCTGCTAGTCCAGTAACACCTGCATTACGCACGCGGCTAACAATACCGTCAATTGCTTTAGGGCCAAGCTTATCTAGTGTTGCCGTCAGCCCGGGAAGTTTGAATGCTTTGGACAGCCTACCAAGGGGGGTTAATTCTAAAGCTCCAATGAACGTACCTTTAACCGCAGCCATGCCGCGTTCATCTTCTGTAGCACCGTACGCACGCGCACGTTCACTTGCTTCACCAGCACCAGCACCAGCAGCGACAGCGCCTGCTAAAGGTAAGGCAGCAGCGCCAGTAAAAGCAGCGGGGGCTAATGCCGCAATAGAGCCAATGCCCGCAGATAATTTAAACGCTACTGAGTCTTCGTCTGCGCCTTTGAGCATATCTATGTCAAAGAGATCTTGTATCTTACTGCGAGCTTTAAGCTCCGCCTCTTCTTCTAGGATAGTAGCCATACCCAAAGCTGATGATTCCAACATACCTGCTATGCCAGAACCAAACCCTTTAAGTATGTCCTCACCCATATTAGAATTAGAGGCGAATGTAAACCCTTGTTCTTCTAGAGTTGGAAGTCTTTCTTTACTTACACTTGACTGATCACGTTCTCTTAATCTTTTTACTCCAGCAAGTACTTCTGGAGAATCAGGAGCTAGATTATCAGGAATATTAGTTAAAGTAAGTCCGTCTTTAGTAGTTACAGAGTACGGCATGTACTAATCCTTGTTTAAATATCGTTATATCCAGCTAACTTTTTAATTTCTTTTTCTAACTCACCATATGTTTTATTGCCATCTTGCATTCTAGATAGAAAACCTTGATATCTAATAAACATATTTTTCTCATCTTCAGAGAAATCAACATCTTTACCTTGAGCCATTGCATCTATTGCTTTTTGCTGGAGAGCTGGCCCTGCTGTGTAAGCAGGTAGCATAGCAATAGATTCTTGGTAGGATGTGTTCATTTTTTCTTGTAATGTAAGGAGATCACCAAGTATTGTTGCTTTATTAGTATTTTCTAGTATATCCGCTTTTCTCTGGCTAAATTCAGCATCAAGCACTTTTTGATCGCGATCATTTCCTTCCTTCCATGTCTCAAATGCTATTTGACCTTCCCTATTTTTTTCTAATAAGTTTTGTTTAGTTACATCCTTTAAAGCATTGGCAGCGGCTGACTTATCCGCAGTGAGGGACGCGTATACTTGCCTTGCATTAGCCTCACCAATTTTAGAAACATCAATGTCTTTTGCTATTTTTTCGTTAGTAAGTCTGTTTACTTCTTTTATTTGGTTTCCTTCAAAAGTTGCAACTTGAGCGTCAGCTTGTTGACCAGCCATTGCTGCGCCAAGCAGACCTCGCTGCCCACCCCCTATTAGGTTTGCCATTAACCTGTCTTTCTGTAATTTCTTAGGGTCAAGTTGGCGATCCTGAAATGCTTTTTGTGTGGCTATACCCTTTTTAAGTTCATCTCTATTTTCAACTCGTCGAGTATAAGTATCTGACTCCGCTCTAGCGTCTTTCTGCTCGTCGCTTATGCTTACGTTAGCGCGGTCTTTGAAGCTTTGTAATTGTCCTTCAGGCATAGATTGCTCAAACAAATTACCAGCTATGCCAGTCCTATCTGGCGCTGTTCTATCTGCTATTTCTTGTGTACCCTCTGAGTAGGCAGTGTCATCGGGGGTAACTGTAAGTTCTTCTTCTCCTTCTTCTTCTTCTGCTACTACTACTGCTGGTGCTACTGCTGGTACTGGTGCATCTTCACCACTAAGCGCACCTATACCTGTACTTACTGCGCCAAGACCAAGACCAAGACCACCAATCCTCCCTGTAGAAATTTCTCTTCCTACGGGTTTGGGTAATGCTGAAAACTCAAGTCCGTCTTCAGTAGTTTTAACTTTATTAGGTTTAGGTCTAGTAACCAGTTTCTGCAATGCTTCAGGAGTTTTCTTAGCGACCTCAACTCCTTTCTTTAATTTCTGGGCGTAGTTTACTTTCTTAGCTGCGCTGTACGCTTTCATTCCCAAAGATGCAGCCTTTAACGCCAGAGAACCTGTCCATCCTACAATAGGGACAAACATCATACCAGCAGCAACGGCATCTAAAGGATTTTCCGTAGCCCAATCTACTACACTACCTGCTACTTTTTCAAAACCTGAAGGCACTTCTTCGGCTACTGCTTCAGCAGGCAACTCAGCCCCTGATGATGGGGCAGCAGAGTGAGGGTGGTCATGTCCTACTGGGCCACCACCGTCATATCCAATAATCCCACCTTGAGCCATACCTTGCATGTTAGGGCGAGGCAGAGGTAAAAGACCACCGCTAGCAGCCATCATAGGATTGCCACCTGAAGCAGTACGTTGCATGTTCTTTGTTTGCTGTTGTTGGCGTTGTCCTAAAATACCAGAAGACTGTTTAGCCATCTCATTCTTATCCATAGCTAGAACTTCTTGTTCACGCTGCGCCAGTATAGTGGCAGGGTTTTGTTGCTCCCCTAATAGCAGTTCCTGTGCAGCGGATTCTTTAGCGGACTTAACTTTTTGGAGGGCGAGCAAATCTAGCAGTTGAGGGTTTTGAGCTAGGCGTTTTTCTAATACTTGAGGGTTATTTCTGTACGCTTCTACCTTAGTATCTATAGCCTGCGCCATACCACCTAAACTAGCATCTGCGCTATTACCCTGAGTATTGGTCAAAGCGTCCATAATCCCGCCAGATTGTTGTTGTGCCATCTCTGTCTCCTAAAACTTTAAATTTGTTATGGGTACTTTTAGTAGTCGTCTGGAATACTGTCTAGTTCAGCTTGCGTCTCGGCGGGAGTTACTGTCCCTGCTAGTATTTCAGCGGGGGTAAGCCCCATAGAGGCACCTGTTTGTGCGGTAGTAGGGCCAGAAGAGCCGTACAAAGACTCCATAATATCTTTAATTCCCGCAGTGCTGCCCAAAAGGTTTTGCATGTCACTAGGCTGAGAGTAAGAATAAGACTGAGCTTCCAATGGCAAGCCTTGCAGTAACGATTGCATGTACTGTACCTGCTTGTAAGGAAAGTCTCTTTCTTCCTCAAACTGTGCCTTGTCTGCACTAAGCCCTTGCTGCTCTATACCTCGTTGGGTAGCGCCAGCAGCGCCATACCCTCCAAGCACGTCAAACCCATACTGATTGGCTGTGTTCTGAGCTGCCATTTCACGATTTTGTTGGGTATTAAACTGTTGCTGCGCCCTATCATATGCAGATGCGTAGCCTTTACCTGTTATATTTGCTAGGTTAGTCTCTAGGTTACGTTGGTTTTCCATGTCCATAAGAGCCTGACGAGAACCACCAAATGCACCTGCTTGCGTCATACGCCCTGCATTACCTACACGGCTTATTTCTGACTGGCGACGAGCTTCATCTAATTGAGGATTAAGAGAAGCCATTAAGTAAGGGTTCATACCCGCTGTGGCTTGCTCTGCGTCAAAAGTTTTAGGAGTAAAAGCGCCCATAGTAGTAGGAGTCTTTAACGCACCAATACCTTCAAACGACTTATTTTGTAAATCACTAGTCTCCGCAGTAAGAGGGCCACCAAAACCTTGAAATCCTTGGTCACCTAATGCAGCACCTCTACCTAGCATATCAGTCACATACGGCCCTGCCCAACTAGATAGCGAGGATTCTTGCCCAGTTTGTTTTCCTACAGTAGGATCAGTCCCTACATTAGTAATAGGAGTAGAAGTACCACCACCCACGTTAAACTTACGTACTGGGCCACCGTAGTTGTATGCGTTAGCAATGCCGCCTTGAGCCATAGTAGGCATAAACTTGTTAGGGTCTATTTGTTTACCTTGCTCTGAGTTTCCAGTACGTTCTTTACGTACGTTATCCATCATACCGTGCAACTGGTTAGCCCCTGCATCAGAGTTACCGTTACCTAGGTGACTGACTACATCCGCAGGAATAACAAACTCACCATCACTAAGACGCGCTTCTTGAGTGCCATCAATAGTTGCGGGTATTTCGTCAGCCATGCCATCAGTCTTACCACCTAAGTAGTAGCCGTTTTTTACAGAGGCGATACCGCCCATAGCCATAGCTTGAGGTGGGGGGGCCATTCCAACAGGGGGAGGAGTAGTAGGCGGCTGGTTTGGCCCTGAACTAGTAAACTCGTCACGATCATCTATGCCATTGCGGTTTGCGTCTCGCATATCGAAACTTCTATACATAGGCGGAGCATCTTCCGCAGGGGGCGGAGTTGAAAGATAACCTCCTATAAGCGGAATTGAGGGAATACCTCCTGTAGGATCAACTGCGCCATCAATTAAATCTTTAACATTATACGGCTGGTTTGGCCCTGAACTAGTAGACCCGTCATTATTTACAAATACACTCCCGCCAAATGGGCCTAAATCTACATAACTACCACCACCACCAGCATCTTCCGCAGGGGGCGGAATTGAGGGAATACCTCCTACAGGAGCATTTTCCGCAGTAGGCGGAGGCGGAGGCGGAGGCGGAGGCGCAGCATTAGGATCATTTTGCTGGGCTAACATATTGCGTTGAGCAGCAGCAATCCCCTGCGCCTCTTCCATAGTAGGTGCTTTCTTGTCTTCAGGGCTAGTCGCATACTGCATGTCGGTAAAGTATCGTTGGTTCTGCCCACCAGCACGCCGATTAGGGTCAGTAGGTACTCTTTCTCGCACGGCTTCGTACTCAGGTATACCGCCTTGGTAACCTACCATAGGTACATTAGCACTATTAGCGCCGGATTTATTTACTCCGTATCCAATTGCCCCTTGTAGCAAAGTATCAATCCCAGTACTGCCTGTAGTACCTGTAGTAGTGAAATCAACTGCGCCATCAATTAAATCTTTCCACCAACTCATTAGTTCTCTCCTAATAGTTTAAGTAGTAAGTCGTTCCTGTCTAGCAAACCGCCTTGCGCTACTTTTCTTACATTATTTTGATTACTAGGTAACCCATTATTAGGGGGTATCATACCTTTATTACCAAGGTCAACTGCATTGGTATTATCATACGGCATTTTAGGGCCAGATAAAACCATTTGCTGGCTCATTAAATTAGTTACAAAATCAATATCTGCTTCTGTAACTAATTTTGGTGGTTTACCTATAATATCTCCTACCACCTCTGTTTCACTTTTGTTGCGTAACATACCTCCAGAAGCTTTCTTTAAAGGTTGCCTTCCTCTAGATTGTACTGGAGCATTATCGTAAGGACTTGCATAAAAAGCGTCTTGCTTTGGATTAGCAAATATAGAGTTAAAGTCATATAAGTAGTCTATCTTCGCTAACTCAGTGTCTTTCGGCTTAGAGGTAACTGTGTTTTGTGCAGTAGAAGGCATAAATCCAATGCCACTACCCTTGCCGTCACCATCACCATCACCATCACCATCACCATCGCCATCGCCATCTCCACTACCGCTACCATCTCCAGTACCATCTCCAGTACCATCTCCAGTACCAGTACCACTACCGTCACCGTCACCGCTACCTTCTCCAGTACCATCAGTACCAGTACCAGTATTTCCAGTACCTGTATCGCCCGCTCCAGTACCTGCATCCGCACCGCCCGTAGTATCACCAGTACCTGCATCAGTACTGCCGCCCGCATCGCCCGCACTACCTGCATCGGCATCGCCTGTATCACCCGTACCAGTGTCCCCAGTGCCAGTATCAGCAACAGGCTCAGTTACCGTATCGCTAGGTGGAGTCTCAGTAGGTGGAGTCTCAGTAGGTGGAGTCTCAGTAGGTGGAGTCTCAGTAGGATCAATAACAGGATCAATAACAGGATCAATAACAGGATCAATAACAGGATCAATAACAGGATCAGTGACAGGATCAATAACAGGATCAGTGACAGGATCAATAACAGGATCAGTGACAGGATCAGTGACAGGATCAATAACAGGATCAATAACAGGATCAGTGACAGGATCAGTGACAGGATCAATAACAGGATCAATAACAGGATCAATAACAGGATCAGTGACAGGATCAATAACAGGATCAGTGACAGGATCAGTGACAGGATCAGTGACAGGATCAGTGACAGGGTCAACAGGATCAGTAACAGGGTCAACAGGATCAGTGACAGGGTCAACAGGATCAGTAACAGGATCAGTAACAGGATCAGTAACAGGATCAGTAACAGGATCAACAGGATCAGTAACAGGATCAACAGGATCAGTAACAGGATCAGTAACAGGATCAGTAACAGGATCAGTAACAGGATCAACAGGATCAGTAACAGGATCAACAGGATCAGTAACAGGATCAACAGGATCAGTAACAGGATCAGTAACAGGATCATCGTTGGCAAATATATCGTCTATTACCTTGTCAAGAATGTCGGACAAATCTATTGGAGACGTAGGTGTAGGTGTAGGTGTAGGTGTAGGTGTAGGTGTAGGTGTAGGTGTAGGTGGAGTCTCAGTAGGTGTAGGTTCACCATCTTTGCTTTCTTCTGCCGGAGTAGCTCCTTTATCTTCAAAAGTGTTGTTATCCCAGTCATAAACTATAATTCTTCCATCATAATCAATAGTAAAAGTACCTTCTTTCCCCCAAACAGAGCCGTCAGATTTATCTAAAATTTTTGCTCTGTCTCCTAGGTCTTCAAATACATCGTTTGGGTTTACTCCTCGGGATTCGTCCTCCCCGGCGACATCTTTAAATACAGGCCAGTCTTCGTTGGTGCTTCCTGTAATATCAGGTTCAGGTTTAGTACTAGTAGTGGGAATGGGAGTACCATCATCGCCCGCATCTTTGTCTGCTTCTGCTTCGGCTGCGGCCAGTTCTGCATCGGCTTTTGCTTTAGCTTCTGCATCAGCTTTATCTTCGGCAGCGGCTTTATCTTCGGCAGCGGCTTTAGCTTCGGCTTCGGCAGCGGCGGCTTCAGCTTCGGCAGCGGCGGCTTCAGCTTCGGCAGGGTCAGTTTCTACAGGAGGAGTTTCAGTAGGTGGGGGAGCGTCACCTGAGTCTCCAGCCCCTACTTCTCCACTGCTTTCCCCACCGCCATCAGGAGCACCGCCGCCTTCATCTTCGGATGAGCTATCATCTTTAGTGGGGGTTTCTTCCTCTACAGGAGGTATTACAGGGGGGTCTATTTTAGGGACAATTTCAAAATTATTCTCTATAGGTTCTTTATCATATTCGGGGACTATCTCTTCAGAAGGCGTTTCTACAGGATCAGGTTCAGACACCCCAACAGGATTACCGTCTTCATCTGTAATCTCCGTATCAATCTTTGCTTTTTCTTCTGCTTCTGCAATCGCTTCTGCTAGTTCCGCATCTTCTTTTTCTTTAGCTATTCGTTCATCTTCTAGTTTTTTGTCTTCTGCGGCTTTCTTATCCTCGGCTGCTTTTTTAGCTGCTGCATCTGCATCTGCTTGAGCCTGTGCTGCTGCTAGTTCCTCTGCTTCTATTCGTTGTTTTTCTGCTTCTGCTATTTTTTCTGCTTCTATTCTTTTTGCTTCTGCTACTCTTTGTGCTTCTGCTACTCTTTGTTCTTCTGCTATTTTTTCTGCTTCTATTTGAGCTGCTTCGGCTTCTTGTTTAGCAGCGGCTTTGGCTTCATCACTTGCTTTTTTATCAGCAGCTATTTTATCAGCAGCGGCTTTAGCATCTTTTGCTTTTTTAGCTGCCGCTTCTGCTTCTTTCTTATCCTTGGCAGCTTTATCGGCAGCAGCTTTGTCGGCTTGTGCTTTATCGGCAGCGGCTTTGTCGGCTGCTTTTTTACCATCAGCTATAGCTTTATCGGCCTCGGCAGCTTCATCTTTTTCTAGTTGTTTATCGTGAGCTTCTAGTTTTTTTAACCTTCGAGCAAGATTGGCTTTTTTCCTAGCAGTCGCCCTAGTCCCCGGCCCTTTGTTTAGTTCTAAGTCCGATAGCCCATTGAACTGATTTAAGAAAGCTTGACGGGCGGAGCTTCTATTAGATAAAACCATATCCCAAAAGCCAACATCGCTTTCGTCAGTTTGTGTACCAAGGGTACTAACCTTAAACAAATCTTCATCTTTTACATATACCTCCGCAGCGTAAGTGTTGATGTTTTTAAGGTTTGGAAATTCTTCTGGATTGTTTACTATCTGCTCCATTTTAACGTCAAAAGCATCTTTTAGTTTTTGATCTGATGGACGGTTAAATGTTGACCTGTACGGAGATTCTGGGGTTTGAAGCATAAAAGCATTTACTTCACGATCTACTAAATAGTTTTCTAGCCAGACAGCATCTTGGTCTACGCCTGTACTTTCTTTATTTCTCTCGTATTGTTCATCGAAGCTTCGGCCTCCCGTATCTGGCTCAGATGCAAACCCCATATCTGTGTAGTGGTTAGGGTTTGCTAAATCTTGTGGGCTATAAGCGCCTGCCTTACTTGTGTACTCTGCTTCCGCCCTTGCTTGAGCTTCTTCCCTAGACATGCCACTGGCAATGTAAGCATCACGGGTATTAGGTATCCAGTTACTAGCTTTATATTTTCCTACCCGATAGGCTTTTGCATCAGTTTCAGTTTTCCATGAATTATCAACGGCTTCTACTTTTACTTGAGCTTGTGCAGCGGCTTGAGCTTGTGCTTGTGCAGCGGCTTGTGCAGCGGCTTGGGCTTGGGCTTGGGCTTGGGCTTGGGCTTGAGCTTGTGCATCAGCTTGTGCTTTAGCTTGTGCTTGTGCAGCGGCTTGTGCTTGTGCTTGTGCTTGTGCAGCGGCTTGTGCTTTAGCTTGTGCTTGTGCAGCAGCTTTAGCTTGTGCATCGGCTTGTGCTTTAGCTTGTGCATCGGCTTGTGCTTGTGCAGCGGCTTGTGCTTGTGCTTGTGCATCGGCTTGGGCTTTAGCTTGTGCTTGTGCAGCGGCCTGTGCTTGTATTTGCGCTAGGTAAGCAGCCATAGCTTCGGCTTGTGCATCGGCTTGGGCTTTATCGGCAGCGGCTTTTGCAGCAGCAGCTTTGTCTGTAGCAGCTTTGTTAGCCGCAGCTTTGTCAGCCGCAGCTTTAGCTTTTGCAGCGACTTGTGCTTTATCGGCAGCGGCTTTAGCTTTTGCAGCGGCCTGTGCTTTAGCTTGTGCAGCAGCTTTTGCTTTAGCTTGTGCAGCAGCTTTTGCTTTAGCTTGTGCATCGGCCTGTGCTTTAGCTTGTGCAGCGACCTGTTCTTGTATTTGCGCTAGGTAAGCAGCCATAGCTTCGATTTGTGCATCGGCCTGTGCTTTAGCTTGTGCAGCGGCTTGTGCTTTAGCTTGTGCAGCTTTGTCAGCAGCAGCTTTAGCTTGTGCATCGGCCTGTGCTTTAGCTTGATTTGTAGTAGTAGGCGTAGACGTAGGTGGCCCTGAACTAAGAGAACCATCTTCGCCCAGCCACATGTTCCCACCAAACATCCCTAAATTAATCCACGGCATAACTAGGTAATCTCCAATATGCTAGCTACTACATGCAGTCTATTGGCAGTGGCGGCAGTAACTTTTACTACCTCAGAAGTTTCTATTACTAGCGGAGCGTCTAATAACTCTACTGTAGCATTAGCGCCAATAGCTTTTGTTTTGAACAGGCTGAACACATCACTGCCGTTAGTTATTGTTATAGTGATAGTGTCTGCGTTACCAGAGTCTTCGGAAACTAATATAGACTTAAAAATACCTGTAGTTAGGCTAGCTGCTGTGTACAACGTAGTCACGCTAGTAGTAGTTAAGTCGAGTTTTGCATTCTTATAAGTATTAGCCATTAGCTTATAAACCAAGTAGCGGCTTCCGCCTGTTGATTGTATGTAGCGTTACGAAGCGCGTTGTCTAACTGATTAAAGTAGATACGTAGTACCTTGTTAAACTCTTCAAAATCTTGTGCGTTGTACTCTTTTGGAGGGTACGGCAGTGCTGGAGCACGGAACGGTACGTTATAACTAGTCTGGTCTATAGCCATTATCGTCTACCATCAGGTCGCATATCAATTCGGGGAGAGCCTAATTGCCAAGTAACTCCTGCGGCGCTAGACTCTATTTTCATAGCCATTTGACGGCCTCGTACGCGAGTATACACCTCTCCTGTAAATTGCTCTACGGGCGCTGTAGCTGTTCTAGTAACAGCCGCAGAGTTTGCTCCACCCTCAGATAGCGGATTATTGTACCCAGAACCAGAGTTAGCCAGTGGTAGTAAAGACATTGTGGCACTAGGAGAGTTTACCGTAGACCCGTCAAAGCTAATATCAGGCAATACCCGCCAAACAAACATAAACTGATGTCCATCATCAAGGTCAAACTGAGCAGACTCTATAAAGGCAGCTATGGGCGCTGTAGTGCCTGTCTCATTGTCGTCAACGCCTTCTTCGTGGTCAACTAGATTAAAGTTGTAAGTAGCTGCTAGGGGGTTGTTTCTAAGCCCTGAGTCTAACCAAGCAGAACGAGACAGAGTACCGTAGTACCAAACATCTTCTAAGTAGTTATACACCACATACTTGTTTGCTACTGTAGAACTACCAGAGCAATAAAACCACCATACTTCATGGTATGACTCTATTGTGCCAGCAAATACCTGCGGGTACTGAGTAGTGTTAAAATCGTTAAATATGAACTTACGCAGGTCACATCGTAGGGGTTTAGTACGTCCATCGTACATGTAGAATTTGTCTTTACCCATCCAGTAAGCTACACCGTTTGCATAAGCTACAGCGTTCTGAGAGGCTATAGATATGTTCTCACCTACTAACTGTGCAGTCCACACGGCAGGAGCACCTACATACTGTAATGCGTACAGAGCAGAGTCCGTCCATACTAGTACTTCTTGGCGCGACTGTTTAGCAGCAATGATGTTAGTGCCGTTGGACAGTATTAAATCACCTGCTTGGTTAGTAGCAGAGGGTGTCCAGTTTGTAGCGTCTTCTTGGTCTGACCATCGTATAAGCATGGTGTTTAAAGTAGATGACCCTAACTCGTTACAGCCAAAGCAGAAAACAAAACGACTTATGTCCGATACTAGTGTTAAGTTTTGGATAGTAGGTACGTTAGATGCTCCTGATACAGAAGACAGAGCTACACCACGTACAAATAGGCTGTTGGTTACGGACGCATCCCAGTAAAATAACTTGCCTCCACGAGGGCCAAATACAAGGTCTTCACCAAAGTTAGCTTGACTCCACTGACGTACTTCTTCTACTGACTCAGCGCCTATGCCCCAAGCTCCAAAACTCCAAGAAGATGCACCCCAGCCTGTTAAAGGAATAGCGAACGCAGGGCCAACATTTATCTGATATGCCGCAGTGACTGAGCTACCACCACCTGTAGCCCCGCTTGAAGCAGTTGAACCCGCAACGATGGTATAAGATGTTGCACTAGCAAAGTCTATAATCTGAAACTCAGCATTTAAATCTAACCCACCTACATCAGAACCGCCGCTAAAAGTAACAAAGTCACCTACTGTATATCCTCCAGTAGTATCAGTGACAACGACATTAGCTGAACCACTAGTAGTAACAAACGGGTTACTGCCAAGCGTAGCTGCTGGCTTGCGTAAAGGTGTTATGTCGTAGTAACCACCACCGTTCTCAAGATAAAACTTGAGGTTTGTGCCTAGTCCTACTAGGTTCTGACTGCTTAGAGTTACCCAGTTCCAAATAGATCGACATACCCCTAAGAATGTATTATCAGAGATACGCTGCCACCCACCAATCTTTTCCGGCGTACCTTGGCGAAACCGTACCTTGTCACACTCGTACCACCCGCCTTCACTTGTATACCTAGTGTTCTCTCGGTTAACGCCTGCTTTTAGCTTTAATTTTTTAAGGGGCATGATTATTTCCTAGTAGCACCAGCACATAGCTGGAGTCTTACGAGTGTCAACGTGTACGAAGGTTTTTGCAACCCCTACGGACATCCCCAAGGCTGAAGCGTGTTTAACTATAGCCATGCGTTGTGCGCCTCCAGAGACTTTTATGTCAGCGGCAATCCCCTGTGCATGGGTACCCGGATTTTGTTTAGCTTTTTCTATGCTATGGTCTTTACTTCTGTAGCCGCTAGTGACCGTAAATGGGAAGTCACATACCTCACGTAAATGCTCTAATACTTTAAGGAACCCAGTATCCATAGCGTTTTCGCCAGTTTCTTGGCAATTAAACTCTTCTATTTTAAAGTACTTCATAAGACCCCAAATAATTTTAACGCTAGATATAAGCCAAAAGGCAGTATAACCAGTCCTCCTGTACCCCAGAGCAATACAGTCCAAAAAAGTGCTATGTTAGATGCTCTCTTGTGCTTGCGAACGCGCTCTTCTTTATCCCTAGCTCGCTTGCACTCAGACTGAAATTGTAGCCAGTCTTTGTACATGTCTGCTCGTCCTGCATAGATCATATACTCTTTGAGCCATTCCTCCTGCTCTTTGATCTTTTCAAGTTCCATAAAGCACTGGAGTTCTTCTTTACCCCCACCCTTCTGAGCTTTCTTAACAATAACTGACTTGTTGTCAAAATACTGCGTGGCTTGAGCAGACACATCGTATAGTTCTTTGCCGTTTGATAATGCGCTTTTTATAATGTTAAACGCAGCATTAGCCGCTGCTATCTCGGCTAACATTACTTTTCCCTCTGAACGCCTTTAGACTTCTCAAAACTTCTCATGGCCCCCATACCCAACATCCCCATTAGGACTGGCGTTAGTAACGAACTGTCAACTTCTGGAACAGATAGCCAGATGCTTAATACAGGAGATAGTATCGTATTGTAAAGTAACGCCAGACAACAGCACCACCCAACTGCGGGTCGCCATCCCGAAACGAACAGGGATGGATTTGCGGCTTCGATCTTAGCAATCTCTAATTGAGCCAAGGCATTTTCACTAGCGGCTTTATCTGCCATTGTAGAAATCTCGTGCGCTAGAGCATTCTTCTGATCTTTATCTTCAATAAACTTATCTAAAAGCCCTGTAACTGGGCCGATAAGACTGGATAGGATAGCCATCTATAACCTCTCTACAATAAACAACCCAATGATTAAAGGGTAGATGCCCCATAGCATAAGCTCAGACCTTTTAAACCTGTCGCTACCCGCATCTAATCGTTTTTCTATATTTGCATACCTTACTGTGCATTCTCTTTCATGAGCTTCAAGTTTTAGTAATGCTTCTTTTACCGTTGCCATTGTGAAGCCTTTAATCGTGTACTGGAACTTTTTTAGGGTTAACATACTTAGGAACACAATAAGCCATTACGGGCGTATGGTATTTCTGATGTGTTCCTTGAACAGTTAACTCTTCTGCAAAATGCCTACATCTAGTCAAACTAAACCAATAGGATGTGGCCTTCGGGTCTATGTCACCGTTTACAGTAACTACCAACATAAAGGCCAGAACCATTAGCTTGCGGTGTAGCCGTTGCCTGCTGTAATAGCTGCGTTAGTTGCAGTCATGCTCTCACTGCCCCAATCTTCTTTAGCTACCATCAACTCAAGGTGCTGAGTGTTACGATCTACACAGCCTTGGCGGTCTGCGGCATCATCGTCAGCCATGCAGTTGCCTGCGATAACGTCTGTGATTAAAGATACGCTGTCGCCCA
>Ga0209816_1000206_pt1 | contig 48720 bp, 45 predicted proteins | sample CoawatmetaG01DNA_FD_187509 | JGI IMG/M metagenome (GOLD analysis project Ga0209816, IMG submission 187509) | Marine microbial communities from the West Antarctic Peninsula - Coastal water metaG017-DNA (SPAdes) (version 2) | ecosystem: Environmental > Aquatic > Marine > Coastal ...
CCTTCTTGATTTTCATATACTTTATATGTTTCAATACCTGCCAATAAGAGTTTGGATAAAACAAGAAATTCTGCTCCAGAGGAGAATAATTTGGTATTCAATTTTTTTTTCATAATTACGGATTATTTTGAACTATGAGTTAATTCTACTACCCTATTCAATCAAAAATATAGTAATTGACCTCAAATCTTGAAACCTTACTTGGGAAATGTTGATTTCTGATCTGCTGATTCATTAGGTCTCTTTCGTGTTTTCTCTTTAAGACTGAGATAACTGATGAAGAGAACCAGTTCTTCCCTCTAAGGGTCTTTATTCCACTCTGATTCAACCAATGTGATATCTTTCGATAACCCCACCCTTCTCTTTCATGAAGATGATGAATAAGAAGATAAATGATCTGTTGTCGTTTAGTGTATTCTTTTTGGTAAATGAGTTGGTTGGATTGGAATTCCATTGTGAATTCTAAACATGGAATGACTTTTTCACTAAAGGTACAATCCAAATTCAGTCGGTCACTGTTGAATGAATTTGGATGGAACCTTTTTAGGTCAACTTTTTTTTACTAGGTCAACCATTCATTACCATTAAATCAATAGTAGATTCCTTGTCACCATCTATAAGGGAATAACATTCGATATATTTAAAGTTAATTAACACTATCAGGGTTAAGTGGACTAAGTAAATTTAATACTATCTGATTTATCACAGAATCATGAAACAATGCCCCAACAAATGTAATAGAAGATGCATTAAAAATCCACCCCCCATATTTAGTATTTTTAAATACCATATATGCAGGAGGAGTACTTTTATTTTCTCCTATAGCCAATGTTTCAAAACCTTTTGTATATTCATTAATTTGATCCACTTCATCAGCACTAGCACCATGACTAAAGCCTTTATTTTCACGTCCCCAATTTGCGCTATATTTTCCAAAAACTGAATTCAATTGTATTCCTGAGCCTTTAAAAACCCAATGAGCTGGATTAATAACCTTATAGCCCATTTCTTTTTCAGAAATTGTATCCGTATAAAATGTCCCTATAAGCTCAGTAGCCTTTTTTGGATTTAGACGTTGATTAACAACCTCTATATATCCATTTTTAAATTCTATTTGACGATATATGTTATTCCCCGATAAAGAAACTACCTTTCCACCTTTTTCAATAAATTGCTGTAACCGCCCAATCATTTGTGATGACCAATATTCTGAATGAGTATTCAATACAATAATTTCTGCGTTGTTAATAGAATAATCAAAAGCTAAATCACGATCAGAATAGACCCCATATTCAATTCCATGTATATCTAAGAAACTAGCCAACACCCATTCTGACCTCAACTTATTTGAAGTGAATGGAGACGTTGGATCATTATCTATAATCAATTCTTCCATTCTAATTTCTGAATCAAATCCAATTCCCTTAACGTAATACGGACGATTTTTTGGCAACCTTTTTGATGGGCGCCTTTCATAAGTCCTAACTATTGACTGAATTCGATAAATAGCGTTGTGTATAGTTTTAAATAAAATTGGAGTTTGATTATCTTTATAATTAGATTTCCCACCATAATAATTATACGCATCCCATGTATTAGTACTAGCAATTAGCGCTATTCGCTTGGCTTTTTTTGGCTTAATAATAAATGGTATTTGACCCATATTTCCAGATTTTTCATCTTTTAACTCTAGCAAGTAATAACCTGATTTAAATTCATTTGTTTGTAACAAAAAAGAGGCTTTCCAATTAAACCCCAGTTTTCGATTAAAAAATTTACTTTGTATATTTTTTGACAATAATCCAAAAGATTTAATTTTTTCCTTTTTTGCTCCTAGGTAATATAAATCCAAACTCGCATCATTTTTATTATGTATATAAAAACTTATATCTTCCCCTTCTGTGAAGGAATATTTTTGCGTATAGCCTAATGGACTATATAAATTAATTGCAATAGGTGACTGATATGACTTTATCTGATAAATTACACTGCTAAATAATCCAATCACAAGAAACAAGAGAAAGATAAGAAGTTTTCTTTTTTTAAAACTAAACAAAATACTTCCTTAAGTTCATCAAAATTTTCATCTAGCATACTTCCATTTAATGTTTTTAATGTTGACAGTAAATAGTGGCTTTACCGATATAGTGTTTATTTAGAATCTCTTCTGAACAATGGGGGCACTTTTTCAATTTCATAATATTTCTATTAGTCACTCCATTTTCTGACAACTGACGTCATCATAGATTTTAATTCACCTGCAGTCAAATACTATACTTTTGAATAACTTCAGTAGTATAATTAAATTTAAAAATATTAGGCATAAATTATGAATTTCTTTTTTGGAATAAAGAGCTTAAATGTAGATTCAAAATTAACTATTCCTCGTTTTCAAAATTCACATAAAGCCAACAATTAATCTAGTTTATCAGACATAATCCACATGAAAAAAACGCCAATTTCCTTCAGGAAGACTATCATTTGGATTAAGCATTTTTCCCATTAAATTTGTTTCCCACCTTTTTTCAAAGCCATAACTTAATGCATGCTTGAGTAAATAATCACCCTCTAAGGACTGGATTCGAAGTTCAATGACGCCAATAGAATGGGCATAATGCATGATTGAATCAAATGCTTGATGTTGTTCATATTTGTCATCAGGACACACAAATTCAAGCAAATCTAAACGATTAACTCCATCATTCATAGATGTTTTTCCAAGCAAAGCATAACTTCGAATTTTTTTATTAATTGATATTGTTAGAACACTATATGTATACGATTTTCTATAATAATGAAATTGAAATTTATCTTTCCAGAAGCTTTTATTTCTTAACGGATACCCAATATAAGAATCATTGAGCTTATCAAAAAGCTCAATAAGCTGATTACTAATATTATCTAATGAATTGAATGATTGAAAGATCTGATAATTTCTATTCTTTGTAACATGAGAAGACACTTTAAGCTTCATTGATTCGATCTTTGAAACAGTATTGAAACCAATTTTCTTATACCATCTAAATGCTGCACTCCCTGCATCTTCTCGAAAAACTAAAATAACTTTATACTCTGGATAAAAATATTTTTCAATGGCATGATCTAATTTCGAGCCAATGCCCTGGCTTCTATAATTAGGATTAACATAAGCAGTACTAATCCATAGAGCTGCCATAAAAGAGTCACCTCCAAGAGAAATATAAGACCTTTCAAAAGGTATCGCTCCAATTAGTTTTTCTGAATCGAACGCCAAAACAGCAGACATGTTATTAGCAGCCCATGTTTCTAAGTCACGAGTAGTAAATCCAGATTCTTTAATTAAAGACAGAACTTCATCCATATTAGAATCGTGGAAGGGCTTGATTGTTATATCAATCATTAATCAAAATAAATTTATCAAGAATTAAATATTTCTAGGTCACTCAGTATATCAACTAACCTTCTTCTTTCATTAAATTATTTTCTAAAATAACTTCACTCAAGTTTTTTGGAGCTTTAAATGCTCTAAAATATTCATCATCAAGGGGCTCAAAAACATCATTGCAATTATTCATGCAATTATGACAAATCAAACCCGAAAGATTTTTTTCAATATGTTTTTTTCTAAATTTTTTATAATTTTCGCAACTCCATGCCTCTTCTATGCCAACATTATTTAAATCTGCAATAATGAGTGCATTTTGATAATCTACTACACATGCAGTAAGATAGCCCTCTGAACTAACTACAATTCGATTAAATGGATCTGGACATATATCAGTATATTGATCTATCTTAAGTGTTCCTAGAATACTTCCTGCATCAATTTCCACCATCTCATTATTTTCAAACATATTTCCACCTTGGTTACTGCATTGACGCATATCAACCTCTTGATCTAAGCAATCACCAATAAGGCTCATTAGATTATCATACTCATTTTTATTAAAAGGCGTTGGAACCATTGAAACATACATTTTAAGTGCTAAATTATGATTTTTTCGATACTCATCCCACCAACGAACATTAGCTATTACTTGATCGAAGTCATCATAGCCATGAACTTTATGATAGCTCTCTTTTGTACCTGCATTGATAGAGAACTTAACACTATCTAAGCCTGCATCTATTACCGCTGCAGCTTTTTTTGGATTTGCTAAAGCACCATTTGTTGTGATAAAAACATAGTCATAACCTATCTCCTTGGCTTTTCGGATTGCATTAGGAAGTTTCTTGTACATAAATGGCTCACCAGTTGCAAAAAATGCAATATCTCGAGCACCAGCCATATAACCCTCAGTCATTATTTTTTCAACTAATTTGTAAGGCATCAGCTTATTTGAACGCGTCATTTTTTCATTAGCACAGAAACCACAAGTATGATTACAAGTATTATTTAACTCAAGATATAACTCTTTTGGGAATGGAGGAATTTCAGAGTATACGGCACCGTTTACTCTAGCAGCCTGTTTATCAGCTAATGTACTCATATTCTATATCTCAATTAGTGAATAAATGATTTTTAATTGCATAAAGTAATTTTATCATTAATTTATGTTCTCCAATAGTTATAGAAACAAAATTATTATAACCCTCAGGATAGTTATTCTTAATTAAAAAACCATGTTGCTTTAATACTGAGGATAAATTATTTGCATCAGCTCTATTTTTTAAATTAAGGATAACTGTATTAGTTTCTGAGCCATAACAACTAATACCAAGATCTAATAGTTCAGATTTAAACCAATCTCTTGTACTTACTACCTTATCCTTAATTTTTTCAAATTTATTATCATTGTCAAGTGCCCACATCCCAGCTGCAACGGAAAGAGCATTTGATTCATGGGCAAAACGTCTTGTTTGAAGATAAGAAATTAACTTCCCTTGGCCTAACATATACCCCAATCGAATTCCAGGCAAACCTATAGCTTTTGAAAAAGTTCTTGCAATTAATAAGTTATCGTATTTTGATATTAATGGTATCGATGTATCAGACCCAAAAAGTGCATATGCTTCATCAACAACAACCAATATTTCTTTTTTTTGAGCAATACCAACAATTTTATCAATTTCATCAAAATTAAATGAAAATTCTATTGGCATATTTGGATTAGGTAAAAATAATATCGAAATATCTTCATCCATAACTTTAACTAAGTCATCTAAAGTAACCTTAAGATTTAAGTTAAATTTAATATCAATCATTTTAAGGTCAAATATTTCTGAGTAGACCTTATACATTGCATAAGTTGGATAGTAAGTTGCAATCTTATCACCGGGACAACTACACATCTCAAAAACTGACTTAAGCCCGCCATCTATACCTGACGTAACCATTAAATTTTTATTCTTTACATTATGTTTAGCAGCTATTTTGCTAATTAATGGATCTATGTTAGGATATTTATCTAAATCTGAAATTTTTAAATATGATAAAAAGTCATTAAATCTTTTTTTAGATAAAACATTTTCGCTAATATTTCGATGCATCTCAAAAATGTTATCTATCGATGATGGAGCAATTCTATTGCGATCATATTTTTTTTGTTTATAGAACTTCACTTAGATTAATATTCTTAATATTTGTTTTTAAAGTTATTATAATAGATTAATAATTCCTCACTCTAGTTTTACATAAATATCAACTTAATTAAGAGCGCAAACTTGATACGTGAGGAGATTAAATTACTATTGATGTAAAGGGTCTCAAAGTTAAACATTACTTTGAGTTAGTTTAAAAAAAATAAGGTTTAAAAATTTATGAATTTGCCAGTTTTATTAGATTGTACTTTACGAGATGGTGGCTACTATAACTCTTGGGATTTTGATCATAATCTTATTCAGGATTATCTTTTTGCAGTCAAAGACGTTGGTGTGGATGTTGTGGAACTTGGTTTTAGAACTCTTAATAAAGAAGGCTTTAAAGGTGCTTGCGCATATACTACGGACTCTTTTATCAAATCACTAGAAATACCGAAGGATTTAAAACTGTGCGTAATGATTAATGCATCCGAGATTATTGAAGAAGGTGTTTTTTGTGAACGAAAATTAAACCTACTATTTCCCTCAGATTCTGCAACATCAAATATTAATATTGTCAGGATAGCATCTCATACTTATGAATTCATAGAAGCCCTGAAAGTAACTAAATTATTAAAAGATAAGGGCTTTAAAATTGGCTTTAACATAATGCAGGTAAGTGAATGCGAATCTAATGAACTTTCTCTTCTGGTCAAAGAAGCATCTAAATATCCAATAGATGTTCTTTACTTTGCTGATAGTTTGGGAAATATGGATACAGAAAGTGTACTAGCTGTAATTAAGTTATTTCGTTTACACTGGAAAGGTCACTTAGGAATTCATGCTCATGATAATATGGGAATGGCTTTATTAAATTCATTGTTTGCACTTAATAATGGGATTACTTGGGTAGATTCAACCATTACAGGCATGGGGCGTGGAGCTGGTAATGCTAAAACTGAATTGTTATCAATTGAAGTTTCAGAGTTAAGAAAAACTATGCCCAATATTAGCCCTCTTCTTTCATTAATATCTGAAAAATTTAAACCCCTAAAGGATAAGTATGGCTGGGGAACCAACCCATTTTATTACCTTTCAGGTAAAAATAGTGTACACCCTACTTATGTTCAAGAGATGATGACTGACTCAAGATATCAGACCGAAGACATTATTTCTGTAATTAAAAATTTAAGCCCTAAAGATGGAAAAAAATTCTCTAAAAATAGTATGCATGAGGCTCGTAACTTCTACTCAAGAATATCACAAGGTAGTTGGTCTCCCATAGAATTATTTAAAGATCGAGAGGTTATTTTGATAGGCTCAGGTCCTGGAGTTTTGCATCACAAAATTGCAATTGAGAATTATATTAAAAATTCTAAACCACTAGTACTTGCTCTTAATACAGAATCATCAATTGATAATGACTTAATTGATGTTCGTATAGCTTGTCATCCACTTAGATTAAAAACGGATTGTGAAAAACTTGCAAATTTTTCTAAGCCACTTATTACTCCTGCATCCTCAATCCCAAATAATGTTTTAGACGTTTTATCTTCTATAGAAATACTTGACTATGGATTAAGTGTTCAAGAGAATCAAGTTAAATATGAAAAGACATACTGCATATTATCAAATCCTATAGTAATTAGCTATGCTCTTGCAGTAACAACTAGTGGAAAAGCTAAGCGTCTTCTCTTAGCTGGATTTGATGGTTATAGATCTGATGATCCTCTAAGAATTGAAAATGATATGGTATTTAAAGCACATCAAGATATTGAATCTGCCGTTAATATAATCGCAGTTACTCCAACTCTATATAATATAGATACAACTTCAATTTATGCGTTATAAAGTGAAGACAGTTATTATTATTCCAGCTCGCTTTAAGTCATCCAGATTTCCAGGGAAACCTCTTACCTCAATTCTAGGAAAACCAATGATTTTATGGGTTGCAGAACTATGTTCTAAAGCCCTCCCTAAAGAAAATATATATGTTGCTACAGATGATAAAACGATTAAAAAAGTAGTTGAAGATGCTGGTTATAATGTAGTCATGACTAGTGAAAAAGCACTTACAGGCACTGATCGTATTGCAGATGCAGCGAACCAAATAGATGCGGATATTTATATTAATGTTCAGGGGGATGAGCCGCTTATTAATCCTGATGATATCTTATCAATTATAGATGCTAAAAAACAATATCCAAATGAAATTATTGGTGCTTACTGTAAAATTAGTAATAATGAAGACCCGACGAGTTTGAATATTCCTAAAGTTGTTTTTAATGAAAATAATCAAATGGTATACATATCACGTAAACTGATACCAGGGACCAAATCAAAAACACATAAACCTCCCCACTATTTTAAACAAGTTTGTATTTATGCCTTCAATAAGAATGAATTAAATGATTTTATTCGCTTTGGAAGAAAAGGTACTCTTGAGCTTTATGAAGATATAGAAATACTTCGATTTTTAGATATTGGATCAGTAATTAGAGTTGTAGAAACCAAAAACTCTAGTTTAGCCGTTGATATTCCAGACGATGTAAAAATGGTAGAGGATGAGATGCATAGAAGAGGAATACTTTAAGAGGCGGCTTCTTTTTTACTCCAAAAATAACTTTCTTAATGATTAATAATTTTAAAACAATAATATTTGACTGTGATGGAGTTATATTAAATTCCAATAAAATTAAGAAAGAGGCATATTTAAAAGTAGCTTCTTATCACTATGGAAAAAATCTTGCAGCCTCATTCGTGAGATATCTTTCAAAAAACACAGGTAAGACACGAGAGCATTTTTTTAATCATTTTCTAACAAGCATAGTACCTAAAGAGCTTTATAAAGTAGATCTTAACCAACTTATTTCTGAAGTTACTATTGAAATACAAAAGGGATTAATGGAGTGCGAAATATCTAAATCTCTCTTTAAACTTAGACAAAAGACTTCCAATATAAGATGGCTTGTTGTTTCAGGCGGTGTTCAAACAGAGTTAAGGGATATTTTTGATAAAAGATCATTATTAGAATTATTTGATGGAGGTATATACGGTGGTCCAATGACTAAAGATGAAATTTTGAATTCCTTAGTAAAAGAAAATAATATAGAATCTCCTATCGTATTTCTTGGTGATAGTAAATATGATCATGAAGTCTCAAGTCGAGCAAACATAGATTTTATATTTCTAAGTGAATGGTCAGATTTTAAGGAATGGAAAAGTTATTGTAAAAAAAATAAAATATTAAATATTAAATCTCTAAGTGATTTAATATAAGTACGTTAAGAATAATTTTTTAGAATTTAGAATATTATTTTTTATAAATAAATATAGATTATAAAATAAAAAAACAGCAAAATAATTATTAAGAGGTAACTAAGCGCTCTTCCCTAACATGGATGCTCTCCAATTTAAAGAAATTCCGTCACGTGGCAAATATAGTAATTGATCTCAAACTTAGAAACCTTACTTGGGAAATATTGATTTCTTATCTGTTGAATTCTTATATCTCTTTGTGTTTTCTCTTTAAGACCAAGATAACTGATAAAGAAAACCAGTTCTTCCCTTTACGGGTCTTTATTCCACTATAACTCAACCATTTTGATATCTTTTGATAAGCCCATCCTTCTATATCGTGAAGATGTTGAATCAGAACATAAATGATCTATTGTCGTTTGGTATATTCTTTGTGATATATGAGCATGTTGGACTGGAATTGATTGAGAATTCTAGACATGAGATTATTGATTCAAATAAAGTGTGCATAAGGAACCATTCCACTACTTTAGAGAAGTTTTATATCGAGCCCTATCGAGGTAAGATTGGTTAGTTAAAAACCTGTCAAAAAAAACAACTATCAACTCAAATAAAATTGTTAGTAATTTTTTCAGAGTTATTAGTTTATTTTTAACTAGAAGTTGACTCTAATACTTTTTTTGATTTTTCCTTTAAGTATTATTTAACTCTTCTCGCCTCTAATAGTTCAACGATACCAATAGGAGTAAGTAAAAAAACAACTTTTCTATTATCAAATAGAATTGCTTTAGTTGGACCTGAAATTACAATTGATTTTTTAAAACTTGCCATTGCTTCTTGAAGATTATCTACTTCATAACACATATGATAATATGTTATATTTTTTTTAATTAATTTTTCTACGATATTTCCAGACACCAATTCAATGTTGACATCTATTGTTTCAATCATTTGAACATATGCATCTTGGTTTGCATCATAAAATTTATCTGATGTATTTATAATTTGAAAATGTTCAGACACCCATTCCAAAGTTTTTTCAATGTTTTTAGTTGCTATACCTATATGGTGAAATTTCATTGCAGTGTATTTTATAATGAGTTAATATAATTTAAAAAATGTATCCATTTTTATATTGATTATTTTAATCGATATGTATTAGATTTTTATTCAATCAAAAATATAATAATCAACCTAGAACTTAGAAAATCTTAGATAAGAAATGTTGATTTCTTATTTGTTCATTCATTAGGTCTCTTTATGACTGAGATAAAAGATGAAGAGAAACAACTCTTTCCTCTAAGGGTTTTTATTACACTCAGATTCAACCACTTTGACATCATTCTTTAACTCTACCCTTCTTTTTCGTAAAGATGATGAATATGAAGGGATTAGCAAATTCAATCAAACCTTTCATCTCTTTAATCATATTTGAAATCTCTAAGTGATTTAGTATAAGTACTTTTGAATTAATTTATTAGGATTTAGAGTATTATTTCTTGTAAATAAAACTAGAGTAAAAAATAAATAAAAAGAAAAATAATCATTATGAGGTAACTTAGCGCCCTTCCTACCAAAATTGAGTAAATATTTTGTAACCAAGAAACATCATCTGAATAAGAGTCAATTGATCTACTTAGCATTGGATCCAAATAAAAAGCAAATATAATAGCCCCAAAACCATGAAAAGCGGCAGTAAATTGGCTTAAAGTTAATCTATTTTCAGGGAACAACACAGCTAGCATAAAGGCAATAAAAAAACCCGTTATTAAAAAAATATATGCTGAAAAAGAAACTAAGGTTTTTTTTAATATCAGCTTGTCAAAAGTAAATGAAGCACAAACATCTTGATTTAATTCTGTATTTTTATTGAATAATGACTTTAATATTGCAACAGGAATTGTATTATTTGCATATTTACTAAATACAATTTGAAAAAAAATTTGCAGAGCATTAAGCTTAAGAATCATAATAATTGAAACTAAAAAAGTAAGAATATAAGCCGAAATTACTAAAATTAAATATTCATTAAGATTAATACCAGACTCAACTAAGAAGCCTAAGGTAGGCAAAAAAAGGATTAATATAAATCGACTTGCTGTATATATAGTTTGAGAAAGTGTAGTGCCTAATGCAACTCTACTAGTTATTCGACCAGCAACACGGCTACCAAAAGACGCAATCTCAATGGCGTGAATTAGAACGTAACTTATTACTGCAATAATTCCTAATAAGAGCATAAAATTTATAGTAGTTTCACGCAAATGATAATGATAAAACATTGGTTGTTAAAGTTATTTAATAAAAAGCTTAGTAATTAAATTTAATATAGTTTAAATTGATCTTCAATTTTAAAAATAGCTTAAGTTTTTTATTAATAAAAATGCCTATAACTAAACAATGTTTTGTCTGGTATAACATCTGCATTAAAAATATTAATATTAAATAATAAATGGTTAAAAAATGTCTTTTCCCTGCAGCTGGTTATGGAACCCGGTTTTTACCTGCTACCAAAGCAGTACCCAAAGAAATGCTCCCTATAATAAATAAACCATTATTGCAATATGGTGTTGAAGAAGCACTTTCTGCTGGTATATCAAACATGGCTATTGTTACAGGAAGAGGTAAGAGAGCAATAGAAGACCATTTTGATAATTCATTTGAACTGGAATCACAACTTATAGGAACATCTAAAGAATCCTACTTGGATGAAATTAAATCTTTGATAGAAAAATCGACCTTCACTTATGTAAGACAACATCAGAAGCTTGGATTAGGACATGCAATCCTTACTGGGGAGCCTCTTATTGGTGATGAATCTTTTGCAGTTTTATTGGCAGACGACCTGTGTGTTAATGAGGACAATAATTTGCTTTCAAAAATGATAGAAACCTATGAGAAGTATCAATGTTCAGTTATAGCTGTAGAAGAAATACCATTAACTGAAACTGAAAAGTATGGAATCATCACGGGTGAATTAATTGATCAAAGTCTAAATACTTTTAGAGTAAGCGATATGATCGAAAAACCAAATTCAAATGACTTAATCAATTTTGCTAAAGATGCCACGAAACTTAAAAAATCCTCCACTTTTATGGGAGTCATTGGAAGGTACATCCTTACACCAGATATTTTCAAAATTCTTAAAACAATTAAACCTAATAAGGATGGGGAAATACAAATTACTGATGCTCTTCAAATTCAAGCAAAACTAGGTAAAGTTGTTGCTTATAAATTTAAAGGTAAGCGTTTTGACTGCGGCAGTATTGATGGGTACTTAAAGGCTATCAATCATTTTGCCAATAAACTTAAAACGAATTAATTCTTTTTTATATTATCTGAATTAAATTTTGTATTAAATTCTGGCACAACTTTCTGAAGCAGCTTATAAATTTTTTCCGTATTATTATTTCTAGCAGCCTCTTTAAGTTCAATTAGGACTGGATATAATTTATCCCAAACTAACATTTCTTCTTTTGTACGCATAATTAATTTATTTTCTGTAAAGTCAAACTCCCCACTAACTAAGAGCTCCTCATAGAGCTTTTCTCCAGGCCTTAATCCAGTGTAGTGAATTTCTATATCTCCATCGGGGTTATTGTCATCAAGGACCTGCAAACCACTTAGATGAATCATTTTTACAGCTAAATCATAGATGCGAATAGGCTTCCCCATATCCAGTACAAATACTTCTCCACCCTTAGCCATTGCTCCAGCCTGAATGACTAACTCTACAGATTCTGGTATAGTCATAAAATATCTAACTATGTCACTATGGGTAACTGTTATAGGACCACCTCTTTCAATTTGTTTTCTAAATAAAGGAATTACTGAGCCACTTGAATCTAAGACATTACCAAAACGCACCATAGTAAAACATGTGTTAGTATTTTGTATTGAAAATGCTTGCAATACTAATTCAGCTACACGCTTACTTGCGCCCATAATGTTAGTTGGACGTACTGCCTTATCAGTTGAAATTAAAACAAAAATTTCTACATTAGAAGAAATTGCAGCCTCTGCAGCTATCATTGTACCTATAGCATTATTTAGCACTCCTTGAGATTGATTGAACTCTACAAGAGGAACATGTTTATAAGCAGCGGCATGATATATTGTTTGCACGTTATAATAATCTAAGACATATTTGATTCTGTCTTTATCAGAGACAGATCCTATAATAGGGAAGATTTCTACATTTGGTATATTAATATTTAATAACTCTTGTTCGATGATATAAAGAGATGATTCACTAACCTCATATAAGATTAATTTTTCTGGCTTTAGAAATAATATCTGCCTGCAAAGCTCTGAGCCTATTGAGCCTCCTGCGCCAGTAACCAAAACTATTTTATTAAAAATATTTATTTTTAAAAGATTTTTATTAGCCTTTACAGGCTCTCTTCCTAGTAAGTCTCTTAGATTAATTTCTAATAAATCACGGACTTTAACCTTTCCACCAGCTAAGTCAGATACTTCAGGTAACGAGCGAACTGCAACTGGATATTGTTCAAGAAGTGTGATAATTTTATTTTGACGAACCCTAGAAGACGATGGCATAGCAATTAAAACTTCTTTAATATCTCTCTTTTCTATCAAATTTTTCAATTCATTCTGAGAATAAACTTTAAGACCATTAATGGACTGATGATAAATATCTTCAGAATCATCTATAAAAGCAACTGGATTATACTCATTTGACTGAATAAGAGCATTACATAACTGCCTCCCCGCTGAACCAGCACCATATATCAATACATTGTTATTTATATTTATATCCAACGAAAGCCAACGAAAAACAAGTCGTGAACTAGCAATAACTATAATTACTAATAACCAATTTATTAGAATTACCGATCTAGGCATAAAATCTATATTAGCCATAAATGATATCAAGCCCCATAAAATGGCATAAATGGAAACAGCTTGAACAATTTGCCAAAGTGTTTTAAAACTAGAATACCGAACTACATTTCTATATAGTCCAAAGCTTAAAAAAATTGGGATTGATAGAATTGGTGAAGTAAAAATTGCCAAAAGCAAATCATAGTCTCCAGTTGGATAAAACCAAAATCCTAAGCGAATGTAAAATGAAATAAATAGACAACCAATAATAGCAAATGCATCAAACAATAACATTAATGCCTGCTTTGTTTTTCGAGATAAATTAATTAGAGTTATAATCACATCTGACATTATAGTTTACGAAATATATAAATATTATTCGATTATTTAAAATGCTAGTGTGAAATATTATCTTGAAACATTACTTTTAATAAGGTCTTCCACAAAATCTTCAAATCAAACCAGAATGATTGATGATTTAAATACTGAAGATCTAAATCAACTTTCTCAGAAATAGATAATTTATCACGACCATTTACTTGCGCCCAACCAGTTACACCAGGTAGCAGCTTATCAACTCCTTTTTCACCTCGAAGTGCCATCAAATCATACTGATTGAAAAGTGCAGGTCTTGGCCCAACAAAGCTCATATCCCCTTTAATTATTGAATATAATTGTGGAAATTCATCCAAGCTGAGTCGCCTAAGCAAAGAGCCAATGGGTGTAAGTAACGAATTAGGGTTTACCACTAAATGAGTTGCAATAGTTGGAGAATCAACATACATAGTCCGAAACTTTGGCATCTTAAAAATTATGTTTAATTGTCCAACTCGATCTGACCAATAAATAATAGGTCCTTTAGATGTTAGGCGAACACTTATAGCAATGAGCAACATCGGTAAGATTAACAAAATAAATAATATAGAAGCTACTACAATGTCAAAAAATCGTTTCATTCATGTTTTCCAATGTTTTTTGAGGCCTAAATCCTAATTTCTTCAATTTACCTGAGGAATAGTACTCATCACCAAGAAGCTTATCTACCTTATATTTTATATTTGGACTGAATAAGCCAAGTATATCAAAAAATAATTTTGGTACGGTCCATTTTGGTATAGGTTTGCCTGCTAATTTACACATAATAGTATAAATATTTCGAGAAGAATATGAAACATCATCTGTTGCAATATATATCTCCCCATTAGTACGATTATCTTTCAATACTAATAAAATTGCTTGCACTAGATCATCCACATGAATAATAGACTTTTTGTTATTTGTTTCAGGCAATGGTGGAAACCACCCACTCTTTATTCCTTGAAACATTTTCTTTAAATTACCCTTAACATTAGGACCACAAACAAGTGATGGACGAATAATAGTAATATTCATCCCCGATATTTTGCTGATTTCTAATAACCTAAGTTCGGCCTCTCGTTTAGTTTTTCCATAAATACCTTCAGGCTCAAAATGATCTTGCTCATTAACACGACTTCCATCAAAAGACCTACCTCCAGCTTTAACGCTACTAATAAATACAAAATTTTTAACACCTGATTTAACAGCAAGGTTAGCAAGCTCTATAGTCGCATCTATATTAACTTTATAATATAGGTCTGTATTTTTATCATTGAATTTATTATGTGCAACACCAGCTAAATGAATAATAGTCTGTATATTATTTAACGCATCTTTGGGGATTAACTCAACTCCTAATTCACAAATAACTGATTCATAATCTTTAAGTGGACTACGTGATAGGATTTTAATATTTCCATCAATCGCTTTAATAAGGTGCTTTCCTATAAAGCCAGTAGCACCCGTTATAAAGAAATTCTCCAAAAATTATCTCCTTATATTATTTGAAGAAAAAGTACTCATGTTTTATTTTGGTTATATGCCGCATGAATTAAGCCTAACGCAATCCATAGTTGGGGATAAGCCATTGGGTAACCCAAGCATAAATTTAATATAATGGCGACTTCAGCAAACTTTATCATACTAAATCTTTTAAGAAAGATATTTTTATGGAAGACAAATAAAAATAAAATAAAGACGACTCCTAACTCAGAAACTAGTCCTAAGTAAAGCGTTTGCGATGTGGCTCTGGTTGTATTTACTTCATTGGCTGGATTTTTAGAAATAATGTCAGCGTTAGAATAAACTAAATCTCCAAAAGTTGAGTTCAGGTTGAAGTAATCAAGAAAATGAATAATGCCACTAAAATACTCTGCAGAAAAAGAACCAGGCCCAATTCCAAATGGATATTGCAATAAATTTCCTAATGAAGATAGTACTGAAGAAAGCCTATAGAAATCATTAGCCATCATCTGTCCCATCATTAGCTGGTCAACCTTAACGGCTATAAGCGGTGTATTTAAAAGAAAATAGAGAATTGGCAAAGAAAGAATAAGAAGATAAAATTTACTCCTTATCCCAGCATTAAGTATTGCAAAAAATACACTACCTGCGAGAATAACTGTAAATGTTCCACTCCTATGAAACAAAATAAAAAGAAAAGTTGATATTAAAAAAAAGCTAAACCCAGAAAGCCCAGATTTATACCTTAACTCCTTAAGTATGCTTGTACTATTATTTTCTTGATATTTACAGCTAAACCAAACTATCATAATTGATATAAGCATCAAAATATACGATACAGACATTGAATGCTCGAGAAAATGAAAAACTATTGATTTCATATATATTACACCAGGCCTTCCACTAGTTACCTGCCTAATATCATAGAGCAAACTTAAAAGTAATTCGCTATCTGAAAGAATATAAACCACTTCCATTAAGCCAAACAATATTGAAGGTAATTGCAATATAAGAAAATACTTTATTATTGTTTCTTTAGGATAATTGAGAAAAAAATTGTTTCTACTATAAACATAAACAGCAAAAGCTGATAAAAACTGTAGAAATCTGATTATATATTCTGTAAATACTGACTGCATTGAAAATGGAAACCATAATACAACTACGAAAAATATCAAAAGGAAGCTTAGTGTTTGTATATCCATATAGTTTTTTTTCTTAGCACCAAAAAAATACAAACAAACTGCTACTAAGGCAAACCCCCATGCAAAAGGAGCTGCTGACATAGATTGACTATCAACGGATACTCTTAATAAAGTATTAAACTGGGAGGAAATTGCAAATAAAATAAATAAATAAAACATTATGAGATATTTTTCTTTTTAACTCTCAGGAAAAGAATTACAAAATAAACTACTGAGGTTTGAAAGAGCTCCTTGAATTATAAAATAGAAAGATTATACTTTTTTTTCAAAAATTATTTTTGATATAGCATTGTAAATATTTTTTTAATTACTCGAATAGCAAGCTTTATATATTCGAAAAATACTGAAAGAATTGAAGCCACTCGAATATAAAGTGGATATAAATCATTGTTATAAGACCATAAAGTAGTTTTAATACCTTTGTGCATTTTATAAAGACTATCAGACAATCCAATATTTTTAGATGATTCTTCACTAGTTATAACAGTTACTAGTTCACAATCTAATTTGATAACTCTATATTTATATATTAGTCTTAACCATAAATTGTAGTCTTCAGCATATCTCATAGAATCTGGAAATCTTTCTTTTTTTAAAATACTTCTTAACATAAATACAGAAGGAGTGACAAAGGGGGTTCTAAATAAAGATGGCAGGAATGCAACTTTTTGATAGTTACAGTTTACAATTCTTTTTAAGCTACTAATATTCAATTGTTTATAAGTTGTATAAAAAGATTTTGTTGCAATAACGTCAACACCAGTTTTGATCATTAAATCTCTTTGTATGCCTATTTTGTCAACATGCCACAAATCATCACTATCTAAAAATGCAATATACTTACCTTTTGATTCATAAATTCCACAATTACGACTAAATGCAACACCCATATTTAAATCATTAGTAATTATTTTGTATGTTAACTTAATATTTTGAAGACAAAACTTCAAAATATCAACAGTATTATCTGAACTGCAGTCATCAATAAAAACAACCTCTAAATCATTGTATTTTTCAAGATTTACTATATTTAAATCGACCATCCTCTTTACAATATCAGCATCATTATAGAGTGTAACAATTACAGTTATTTCCATTAGTTACTATATTTAGCAAATAGATTATTCCACCCTGATAAAACTGCCCTAAAGCCATTATCAGACATATATTCTTGAACCAATGCTCTTGGAATTAAATATCTATTAAAGTCATTTATTGGCTTTTTTATAGTTGTTGTGGCAGTATCAAAACCACATTTTCTTATAATTTCTAGTTCCTTTTTCCCAATATCATTCACGCCTCCAAAAGGGTATGCAAAGTGCTCTATCTTTCGAGATAATTTATCCTCTAAAATTTCCTTAGAGCTATTTATTTCAAAAAAAGATTCCTCATATGTCAAGTTCTTTAATTTAGGATGGGTATGAGAATGCGCACCAATAGTTATTAATGGATTTGAGTCTAAATACTTAATTTCATCCCAGTTTAAACATAATTCAGGGTACTGTCGTCTCTTAGTAGTTTTGGAGATTTCGCTCATTAAATCAAATTGCTCTTTAGATGTCAGCTGCGACATCCATTTTGTTAATTTAAGAAAGCACTCTTTCTTACTATTGTATCTAGTTACATTATATTTTTGAAATACGCCCATAAAATTAATTGTTAAATCGTCCAAGTTAGCCAAACAATCCCAAATTTCATACCACCACATCCAATTATTACCTTCAGGAAATCGTGTTGTGACATAAATTGTAGCTGGAATATTAAATTTTTCCAAAATTGGAAGAGCAACTGTTAAATTATCTCTATAACCATCATCAAATGTAACAGCAACTTTAAAGTCAGAAGATGGTCCAGATAAATGCTCTGACATCTCATCCATAGATAATACATCGTACTCATTAGAAAGCACTTGCATTTGGTTATAAAATGCAGATTCCGATATTAGGTTTCCATTTGGATGAGAATCTTGTTTGGTTTTTAAGTTATTATCAATTCTATGATAACAAAGAATACAAGCACGTCCTTGCCAAGGCTTTGCTATATTTCTTATTATAGGAAGACCAGTAGCTGTATAAAGTAATTTTTTATATATAGTCTTCATAATATAGAATCAAAATTTTAAACCCTTATCTATCAATATTAGTTTAATAATTTCAACACTATAAAATTCAACAATCTCTAGAATATCAAATTGAACTTCAAACACAAGCTCAAGCTCTGTGACCATATTAACTATAGCTAATGAATCCCATTTTTTAATATTATCCTGACTACTTTTTTCATTAATACTAGACTTAGGAACGCCTAAAACTTCAGCAATTGAACTAAATAATAACTCTTCATTGTTCATTAATTATCTCCATAAATCTAATATCAATCCACTCAGGACAATTCTCTTGCTGTGGTAAATTTAAAGTATATTGTATATTTTTTTCATCTTTATTAGCTTCAGGGCTCATACCCATACGATTATAAAAACCAGCAACTTGCATGTTTTTACTAGATGCAAGATAGGAGGCTCTTAAAAATTCATACCCCATATTGTTTGAATGCCTTATTAATCCACACCATAAAGCATCCTCAGCATCACGACCCAAAGCCCTGCAACTTAAAAGAAATGTGTCAATAATTAATTCTTTTTTAGGCTTACTACTATTAATAGCAATACATAAGCCAATTATTCCCTGATCTCCAAACTTATCACATAAAGAGATGGTTAATAAAATATTATCTTTAATTGACATTAGTTTCTTAACTGAAGAAATAGAATGTCTTTTTGTTGTCAAATTAAATTGATTAGTTTTTGAAATCATCTGCATAACTCTATTTAAATTTGCATCATTAACAGAGTCAATATTCGCCTTTAAATCTAAACTAGTTAAAAATGTCTCTCTATCAAGCTCATTCTCTAAATTTTTTCTGCTTACTTGGTTTTTATAATCTTCATTTCTTACTAAATCCTCTTGTCCTATTAAAAAAGAGTCAAAAAAATAATTATCTGATAAAGATTCTAATAAATTTAATGGGTCACCAGAATTCGATATTACTTCTACACTTGGCAAGAAAGCATTCATTTCTTCCTGTTCAAATAATTGATCATCTAAAAAAACAAAACTATCAATACCCAAACTTAGCTCCTCTGAAGCATCTATAAGATTAGCATACTTAGATTTCCAATTTGCTTTCACCACGCTAAAATCAGACAACTTAAGCGGCATGGATAATGAATCAAATGCCATAGTTACATCTGTTATATTGTTTTTACTTAATAAAACAAGGACAATACCTCTACTTTTTAATGCATAAACAACCTGTTGGATTCGCCAATATACATTTGCAGGGTAATCTTTCCCAATATTTAAATTTTCAATACCATCTTCCCCAAGAACCCCTCCCCAGAGAGTATTATCAAGATCAATTGCTAGGACTTTGGATTTAGTTGTTAATAAGGTACGAACCACCTGGGAAAAAAAGTCTGCAAAAGACAGCGCATATCTTGCTGCAATAGGTTGGCGTGCATAAAAATCCATTTTTTTGTTTACAGCAAGTTCTCCAACACTACTGAGCCATTGTGCCATATCAAAAATTTTTATACTTCCAAAAGATGCCTGTTCATACAGAAATAAATTTAATCTACTAACAATCTCCACAATCCCATAACTTCGATGTTTGTCATGTAGGCTACTTTTCCAGTAATCTGGAACAGAGAAAGTTGAAATTATCAAGGGTGCACTTCCTTGATACTGTGAAATAATCTGATTGATTCTATCTACTAACATGTCAAAAGAATCGCGACGTTGTTCTAAAGACATTGAATCTATATTCCACATTAAATTGGGAAGTAACTCTTCAAGCCTCCATAAAATATAAATAAAATCTGGCGAAGATTTTAAAAAAATAGATTCTTTGTTAAATAACTCTTGCTCAATATTTTCTATTTCTCCAAGAGTAATATTTGGATTACAAGGAATAGTAGTTAATGATAATCGCAAACATTCTAGTAACGTTTCAATTGTAAAGGTTCTTAAGATACCAATATTTACAATTTGTTCATGCTCGTTTCTAACTTGCTCGTCTGTTTTTTTTAGCGCTATCCTAACATCATTTAATTTTTTTGTTTCATATGCTTGAGAGACTGTTTTTTTAAGTGCGCGTGGCCATTTTTTAGGATAATGCATAATATATACTAGGGCATCCTCTGTCCACCAGTAACTGGTAGATTGACTCCATTTATAAAGCCAGAAGTCGCTAAAAAAATAATTGCTTGCGCTACATCATTGGGTGTACAAATTCTGCGCATTGGATTAGTTGCCTCTTCTATTTTTTTAGCCATAACTGATATTTCATTAGAGTAAGGAGTTTCCATTAAGCCTGGAGATACTGAATTACACCTAATGCCAAGTATAGCTAACTCTTTAGCATAGCATTTAATCAACCCCCACAGTGCCATTTTTGAACTAACATATGCAGACATATTATTAGGCGGTGAATCAAAAACTGCTTCAGTCAACACGACAGTAATAAAACCATCCATATCTGACCTATAATTCTTAAAATCTGCTACCAACCTATGCAAAGAAAAAACCTCAACTTGCATATGCTTTTGAAACTCATCTAAATTATCTGGACTTGTTGACTCTGTAAGAACTAAGGGCGCTGCTGCTGCATGAATAATGCCGTAAATGTTAAAGTTAGAAAATATGTTTTTGCTATGTAAACTAACCGCATCTTTATCAAGGAGATCACAACAAATAGTTTCAACAACAGAATTTGATAAAGCAGTATTTAGCTCCTTTAATTTGCGAGAATTACGCCCCCACAAGACTAGCTCTGCTCCGTTATCAGCTAACATTCGGCAAACTGAGGATCCTAGTATTCCACTAGCTCCAGTAACTAAAATTTTCTTACCCGTCAAAACTGAAGAATTAATCATTTTTTTTTTAGACATAATTGCAACCTTTGCAGTCCCATTTAAGTACAATAAATTATTATTAGCACCTGTGCCTGTAATATCTAGCTTAATAGTATCTAAGGCAATATTTATAGAAGATATTGTTGCAGTGAATTTTAAAGTATCACCGATCCTTATCATTTTTCTCCAGTTCACCTGAAAATCATTCCATAGGGCTCCTGGACCAGGAATTTCTTCACCTATTAGCGTAGAAACAAATGACGCAGCCAACATTCCATGGACTACACGACCTCCTGCAGCCGTTATTGAAGCATAATCATCATCCATATGAAGTGGATTTTTATCTCCAGTCAAGTCCGAAAATATTTTCACATCACTATCTAAAAATTTATGCACGATAGTACGACTGTCTCCTTCAGACCAATCATTTATAGAATAAATTTTTAAACTCATATAGAAGAATCTCCATCAAATAATGACGCATACCATGTTGATTTTTTTTTCAATGGTTTTTCTAGGTCTTTATTAAGTACATAATACCAGAAACGTGAATAAGAATATTTGCGACTAAAAGGCTTTGTTAGTTTTAATGCATCACGTATATTTTCAGGAAATCCAGTAAATTGAAGTATGTCAACATCATTTTTTTGAGCATATAAAAAAGCCTCTTTTACGAGAAAAACGATAGAAGTGGCATCATTATCGTAAACAATTAAATCATCAATTACAATCCTCTTAAGATCAAATTCAATAGAGTTCATTTCTACAGCAATCAAATACCCTAGCATTTCATTATTTTTCATTAATGTAAAAATCAATGGGTTTCTATTTTTTGCACTATCATTATCATATTGCCACAGTATTGAATCCCTATCTCTGTAAGAAAGTAATTTATTAGGATTATTTGCCTTCATTTGGTGCCATAATTTATCAATTCCAGTCGTTAACTTTTTGGGAATAGATATTTCAACATCGAAATTTTCACCTTTAGGCCATCTATTTCGAACTAAATTTTCAAACATAAAGAAAGGTGCAATCAAATAAGAAATTAAAAGTGATAAGCTTTTTGGTACTCTTTTTTTTCTTAATAATGAATAAATAAATGATAGTGGAGAGACAATCCAAAACAGATCAGTATCAAAACTATCTTGTGGGATAGGTTTTGCTTTAACCATTTTATATATACTACTAGATAAATTATTTGCAGATGAAAATATGAGAAGATCAGCTTCTTTTTGCTGGAAAAATTTAGATAAAAGCTTTAAAGAATATCTTCGAAATTCTTCATCAACAACAAAAGATCGAGCAACTCCAGCAATCCAAGTATCTCCATTTAATGAATATGCTCGAGGAATATTACCTATATACCCAACTATTATATTATTAGATTCAAGTACCCAACCAATAGGCCATGTTTCACTATAGTAGGCGTTATCTTTCCAGATCCAATTCCAAGCTTGAGGACTAATTTCTCCACTTAGTGCATTTCTTTGGCATAAATTATTTACTAACTGCTCATCTTCAAATGTTGCATTTCGTACAGCTACTTTTTCCATAAGAGTAATTTAGTCATCTATTAGTGATATTTGCAAATATTTTTCTTGGAAGTAGTATGGCAGCAATTATTTTTACTTTATTTTTTAATCCAGAAATAATGAAAAGACTTTTAAGAGAGTGCATATAATTACCATTTTGGGCCTCATAAACAGACTTCATTCTTTTGATATTATTTTCAAATTTTCTAAATTCTAATTTTTGAGCAATAATTGAGTTAGATTTCATATATTTCGCCCATTGTTCGAGCTCATAAAGATGCTGCTTTACTCCACTAATCTGCAGATTTTCACCATGCCATCGACAATATGCAGTAGGTAATTGAACTGAAGCAAACCTCCATTTAGCTGCGAACCGAATAACAAAATCAAAGTCCCCAATGACATTATATTCAGGATTAAACTTAGGCTCTAATAGCTCGTAATAAGCCCTTCTCACCATAATTGTTAGAAGTCCAACAACATAATTATCCAATATACTTTCTAGTACATAACCAGATGGCAATTGTTTATGATGGGCAACATACTCAATACCTTTAATTTCATTTTTCCAGTAAAAATTACTGTAGACCAATCCCACAGTTTGATCTTCAAACAGGCATAACTGCTGCTCTAGTTTTGCTGGTAACCACCAATCATCAACGTCAAGAAAAGCAAAAAACTTTCCAATAGATTTTTGAATCGCATAATTTCTTGCTTCATAAAGTGATGTGTGTGATGGCGCATAAAAATATTTAAATCTATTGTCATCATAAGATAAAAAGATTTGTGCACTTCTATCAGTAGAATGGTTGTCCCAAAAAATTAGCTCCCAATTATCATACTTTTGTTCGATAACAGAGTTAATAGCCTTTTCAAGATACCGTTGGCCATTATAGCAATTCATAATAACACTAATAAGAGGTTTTGACTCTAGCACTTGATTTTTCTTTGGTAATAATGGACAGTTCTGCTAATGCCCTCATCAATACTAACTGAAGGTTCCCAGCCTAATAATTTTTTTGCTTTTGCAACATCAGCATAGAGCGCCATACTTTCGCCAACACGATAAGGCACTGCACCAAAGTCTGGGACTCCTTGACCAACAACTTCTTGGACTAATTCAATTATCTTTCGAATTGATATTGGTTTTCCCGAAGCAAGATTAATAACCTCGCCATTTACTTTATCATTCTTTAGTGTTAATAATATACCTCGAATAATATCATCTATATAACAGAAATCACGAAGTTGCTCACCATTTGAAACTGGAAACTGAACTCCCTGAATACAGCCCTTAATAATCTGCGGTAGAAAGCGATTATTATTTTGACCTTCCCCATAGACAAGGAATGGGCGCAAGGTAACAGCTGGAAAGCCTTCTGTTCTGAATAACATTTGTAACAACTGGGTAGAAGCGACTTTTCCAAAAGAGTAAGAAGAAATCGGATTCTCACGCATTTTTTCAGTTTGAGGTGGATGCAAACTTCCATATTCATCACTAGAACCAATCTGTACAAAGCGCTTTATCGAAGTCCAATCAATCAGCTGAAGAAGATTTTGAACGCCCAAAAAATGAGCATTAATGACCTGTCGGCCACCATTCATAAACTGGCCATGATCAATATAGCCGGCTAGATTTATAACATAATGAAATGAAGTAACAATTAACTGCTTTTTTAATTGTTCAAAGTAAGTGATATCGGCACACCAATATTCAACCCCTTCGATTTTTTTTTCATCAACAGGTAAATTAAGTGACAATACAGACACTATAAAATCACTCTTTACTAGGCTGAGTACAAGGTTGCGTCCAATAAACCCCGTACCCCCAAGAACTAATATCCTCTCAGACATTAATTTCAACTCCTTATTATTAAACTATCCATGGGGGGGCTCCTGTCTGCCACATCCCCTCTAGAGAATCTCGATCACGTTTAGTGTCCATACATTGCCAAAAACCATCATGCCGGTATGCCATTAATTCACCTAGTTCTGCCGCTTTTTCTAATGGTGCCTTCTCAAGGATAGTAGAATCACCATCAATTAAATTAAAAAAATCTGGCTCAATAACAAAATATCCACCATTAATCCATCCCTGGGTAGTTTGAGGTTTTTCTTTAAATGTAGAAACTTTGTCACCATCTATATCTAGTTCACCAAAACGTGCACCTGGATGAACGGCAGAAATTGTTACTAATTTACCATGACTTCGATGGAATTTTATCAAAGCATCAATATCAATATTAGCAAGACCATCTCCATATGTAAGAAGAAAGGTCTCATTCCCAATAAATTTTTGCATCCTCTTAACACGACCTCCTGTCATAGTTTCTAGGCCAGTATTTGTGAGGGTAACAAGCCAGTCTTTATCATCTACCTGATGGGACTCAACATAACCCGTTGAAAGATCTACGGTAAAGTCTGAATTTAAAGAGCGATAACGAAGAAAGTATTCTTTAATTAATTCAGATTTATACCCCAGTGCCAGATAAAAGTCTTTGTACCCAAAACTAGCATAGCTTTTCATAATATGCCAAATAATTGGGCGACCACCAATAGTTACCATTGGCTTAGGAATGGTTTCTGTATACTCCGAAAGACGAGTACCAAAACCTCCAGCAAGAATTACAACTTTCATTTTTATTTACTCCAATAAAATTCTGTTTTATGATTATCTTTATTATCTACTTCAATAATATTATTGGGGGGAAATTTTAAAATTTATTAATATCGATTTGAATGAATTCAATCTTTAAAGAATTTAGACATATCATTAGAAACAATAAAAAAAGCAAGGTTTTCCTCGCGATATTATAACTTCTTTAGATATACTTTTTAAAACCTTTCCTTCATAATTCGAATGCTTTGGAAATATTTTTCTCTGTTGGTTCAATAAAAAAATTATTTTTGTACCAATTACCAATAGAGTGAATTTCATTCGGATTATTTTTTTTATATTCCAATAATCCATTAACTTTACTATTTAACTCTGAAATATCAAAAACTATGTCCCAAATTTTTTCAAAACCATAATTGACAAGTGGATTTGCGGTTAAGCAATCTTTACTAGCAATAATAATTACAGAAATTCCACATGCAACTGCCTCTAGACTTGTGCCAGCACCTGGTGTAGCAAATAAAATATTTGTTTTCGTAAATAGTGTATAAATATCATCATATACGTAATTCCAATCTACCTTTATATGATTATCAAACATTTTTTCATTTGTAATAGGGTGTAACTTAATCTCTAATGTATTCAAATCTTCAATAGTTTTTAATAGGTTTTGACTTCTTTTAACATCAGAACCTAAAAGTACTAATGGATTTTTTTTAGAAATATCATTGTCAATAAATCTAAAAATACCTTTATATCTTAAAGACACTCCATTTATAAAATTATGCTTTTTACTATTACTGTAATTATATCTACCATTCATTAATGTTTTATGTGGGGTAATCAATAAGTCAACATCAGTATCTGTTATATGCATATTTGGACATAACTCATACTTGATTAATAATTCACAGCCATAAATAATGACATTATTATTTGATTCTCGTATCGCTCTATAAAACGCTTTTTCTAGATTCTGAAACTCTTGCCAGCTAATAATTTTTGAATTATTGGCTAATATTTTGGAGATATTTTTTCCTGATAAATACCTAGTGTAAGCTTCAAAACGAGTATTTGGTAGAACCTGAAATAGTTCAAAGTTAAAAAGTTCATCCAGTTTACTATTTCCTTTTTGTATAAGATTAAATTGTTTAATTGGATAGACCAGTATAAAGGCAGCAATTCTTAAAATATCTAATAAGTTTAATAAATCGTATTCAAACAAAAATTTATTTTTTGTATCATTATTTAAAACCATTAGTAGCTTAAAAAATTTAAATGGATTTTTACCTACTCCATGAAGTCTTGGCATAAAAATATATTCTTTTTTATGAAACTCTAAGACCTTATATAGTCCAGGAAAATAGCTATCTCTAAAAAAACCATCTTCAATAATTTTATCTGCAAGGAAAAATGTATCTATTAGATATATTTCATTCTTGAAGCTAATATTACTTTTTTTTCTAAAAAGTTTAAATAATATTAAATTTATTAAAAATAGAAAAAAAAAGATTATGTTCTTAAAGTAGAACATAATTATCTTCTTTAGTAAAAATAGTTTTGTTATTTTTTTTTGATTTATACTAAAAAAATAATTATGGAAAAAATCACTTTGATCTGGATTTTTATTTAGAACAGTATTTTGAATATGCACAATATCTTTGTATGCATATTTTTTAATTCGATCTAAATATCTACTTGCTTGAATTAATTTTTGGTTTTTCAATTAATTAGCTTCTTCTATGATTTTTTAAATTCTTTATTTGTTCATTACTAAAATATTATTATTTAGTATAGTAAAGTTTTTTAACTACTAGTAATTATATCTAACTATCATTGATATTTAGAAAACCATAAATCATCAGGCATTTTTTTAATAATAACGAAAAATTCATACCTATAACTTGGAAGTAAATACCTGATTACGTAATACACCCTCTTCAAGAAACATACGAACCGTCTCTGAGGCCTTATAACGCATTTCAAAAAGAGATTGCTCTGAGTAGTATGATGAATGTGGATTAATTATGAGTCGCCCAACTATCCATTCTTCATTATTTCTCCATGCATTTATAAGTGGATGATCAAACGGAGGTGGCTCTTGTGGTAACACATCAAGTGAAACCGCACTTAAATGCCCTGAACGTAAATGCTTTTCCACACAATCAAGATTTAGCAATACTTGGCCTCGCCCAGTATTAACCAACATGCTCCCTGGTTTCATAGTAGCAATAAACTCATCATCAATTAAACCTTTGGTCTCATTACTCAAGGGGCAATGAATAGTCACAATATCGCTTTCTTCTAGTAGTTTTTTTAAATGCTGTTTACGCTCATAGCCTATGGCTTTTTCATGACCAGAAGGCTGATATGGGTCATAACCAATAATTCGATAACCAAATGCCTTCATACGGTTAATTACAGCCGTTCCAATTCGTCCAACACCAACAACGCCCAATGTCTGTTTATTGGTTCGTGTCAATAGAGGCTGAACATGCTCTTGCCAACCACTATGATAATTTCGGCAAGCAAAATCATAGGAAGCTATCTTGCGCTGCATATTCAGAATCATACCACTCGCAGTATCAGCTACCTCTTCCGTACCATAATCAGGAGTATTACAAAATGGAATACCCTCAATTAATAGTGCTGCAATATCGATGCTATCAAAACCCACACCATAACGAACAACAATACAACTTTTTTTCAATACTTTAGCAGTGCGCTCACCAATATGTGCATGCCAAACTATAAGCGCATCAAGTTCAGCTAGGACACTTTGATCAAAATCATCCAAATCTTCTGAATTCAGAAAAACATATTCCACATTTGGAAATGCTTTTTCCTCAACATCATATGGAGCTTTAACATAGTCAGTAATACCAACGCGATATTTCATCTTCTTAAGTCTCAATAAGGTGTTTTATCATCTGTAAAACCATGCTTTAATAACCAATACTCAACAATTGGAACCTGCCAATCATAGTCAACATCCATCCCTCCCCACTGCTTAATTGGATGTATATTCCTTCCTATCCAGGTAAAGGGTTCGTCCCCATTTTTTTTGAGCATGCAATGAGGTCTAACCACAAACATTGAACAATCAGTATACCAAGTTTCACCTTGTGATCCACGATCACACGAGATGTTGTCTCCGAAAAATTCAGGTGGGATAAACGAAACCAATTTACCGTTCTCATTAATTTTTTTTGCACGCAGCGGGCTCCACATATTGTAACTACTTACCGTACAAGCAGAATCCAAACTTCTGTCACTTCGCAATATTTCCACAGCCTGATCAATTTGCTCAGAAAGAACTGTCGCCCCATTGCAAAATAAAAGAATTAATATTTCTGGATCTTCACCAAGTGCTTTCTTGATTTCATTATACCCATGAATATAAGCATCCACAGCCAGCGCATCCTTCGTTGCAAGATAATCTGGCCTATCAATATTGATAACACCAAAACTTTCACCAACACGTCTGATATTGTCATCATCTGTCGACAGAAAAATCTTATCACAATATTTACTATTTTTTGCAGCCATTAGTGGATAAGACATCAAAGGTCGTTTGAGGATTGGCATAATATTCTTTCCAGGTAATCCTGTACTTCCACCTCTTCCTAAAATTAGTGTAGCTATCATTATATTTCCCCTTCCAATATAGGAAAATCTCTTCTTTCCTTGACGTGAACATTAATATTATTTTGTAAAGCACCAATCAATGGAGTTGAAATTTCCACAAAATCACCCTTTTCCAGCCCAAAATCATGATCTATAACGCATGTCGTCCCAGTATATAAAACTGTTCCTGGCGGCACACAATTAGAATAATTCATATAATGACATAACTCCTCCATGCTCCTTTTTATTCCAGACGTACTTCCTGCTACATTTAACACAACCTTACCTCCTCTTCGAACAATACAACGTAAATTAAAATCATATGGAGTTGAGACACTTTCAACTGGAATCATCCATGGACCTACTGAGCCAGATCCAGTCCATATTTTAGCTTGATTCAAATACAGTGGGCACTCGCTCTCAATATCCCATGCAGTCAAATCATTCCCTAGTGTATATGCAACAGGTAAACCATTATTACCTATCACCATTACAAGCTCAGCTTCTGGCATAACCAAAGTCGAATCGCCCCTTAACCATAACTCTTCTCCAGAACCTACTATCGATCTCGATAAACCTTTAAAAAAAACTTCAACCCTTTCATTTTCATAAACATACTGATAAAGATCATCAGTTTTCCCCTTATTTTCCCTGAGGTCTTGGTCGTGCTCTAAAGCTTGTCTTCGATATGTCACTCCAGCAGCCCAAGCCTCAGGCATATCAATTGGTCTTTGCAAAATATATCCTTTTTGCATTAGTAAATCTTCTGAAGACGCAATTTTAACCCCTTCTTTATTAATTAGTTTTTTTACATACTCTGAAAGAGGAATCTTACCTGCCTGGATTATCAAATCTTGTGTATTTACCAAGTAATCATTTTCAATTCGATATACGCCACTTTCATCTACTACAATAATATAATTATTATTTTGATAACTACATTGTCCAATTTTCAAAGCAACCCTCCATTCACATCAATAGTGGCACCATTTATATAAGAAGAAGCCCGAGAACAAAGAAAATAAATTACTTCCGCTTGTTCTTCTATTGTACCTAGCCTTCTTAAAGGGACAATCTCTGCCAGTTTTTCTTGTCCTTTTTTTGACAAAGCTGAATCTAGCATTGGTGAATGTGTTTGACTTGGAGCTGTACAATTTACGCGAATACCCATTGGCCCCAGTTCAGCAGCTAAGTGACGAGTCATTCCAATGACAGCTGCTTTGCATGTTGAATAATGACAGCCTAGACTGAGGCTTCTTGTTCGACCTGCAATACTTGATATATTGACAACAGATGGGTTATTTGATTTTAACAACCAGGGTAATGCTGTCTGAATTAAAACAAAAGGGGCTGTAACATTGACACGCATAACTTCATCCCACTCTCTTGTTGTTATATTTTCAATTTCACTTTTATAAGCAATACCAGCGCTATTTACTATAGCATCAATGCTCTCAATATCAATTAACTTCTCAAACAAAGTGTTAATTTCATCAAGGTTTTGAAAATCAATAGAGAATATTCTGCAAACTTTTGCACCCAAAGAAAGAGCATCTGCTTGTACCTTTTCCAGTCTTTTTTTATCTCGACCAAGAGCGATTATTCCATAACCTTCTTTAGCGAACTTTATTACACATGCCTTGCCAATACCTGATGTAGCCCCAGTCACTAAGACAGTATTCATATGTAATTACCCCAAACCTCTCGGTTTAAAACTTGGTAACTATTGTTAATACCGTATCCCCAATCAGCAAAATAACATCTAACCCTTTCATCAGATACCGTCATCAAGTGCTCTACAGCATCATCTAAAAACATACTTTTTTTTTCATTTTTAAGATCCATAACGTCACTAATTAGGTTGCCCTTATTACCCGCAGACTTTATCTCATCACAAGCATAAATCCCCGCAACAGAAATATTATAATATTCTAATATAGATTCTACAGCACGCCTATTTTTTGTAGTGACGATATAAATTTCATTATTTTCTCTCCCTACTAATAACTGACCAAATTCAGTTAGTGGGTTCATTTCAATCCATGCTAAAAAATTATCTTCTTGATGTAGTAATCTAGTATTAAAAAATTTCTTTTCAAAAATATCTGCTTCATTTCGATTAAACTCATTAACATTCCTATGAAATATCACATTAACATTATCAGTCCCTTTAAGAAGGAATTCCTCAATAGATTTATGTAAACAATGATACTCAGACGCAGGCTTAACAAGACCACGAAATCTATAAAATAACTCCTTATAAATATCTTTATCGTATGGAAATACTTTGCGCCCATAGTATGTTTCGCAAGAAACAGAGTAGCATTCATCTATGGAGTCAACAATAACCCCATCAAAGTCTAAGAATTTAATCATTTATCATATCTCAGTAAGTTTTTTTGCTAAATCTAAAACTCTAGCGCTGTAACCCCATTCATTGTCATACCAAAGTATTATCTTAACTGTATTTCCACATACATTAACCCACTGCATATCAAGAACCGCACTCGACTCTTCTTGCTCATAGTCCAATGAAACTAGTGATTCCGTATTTACTTTAACATAGCGACTGTTATTACATTTTCTTTCTAAAAACCCCTTTAATTCCTCTTGTTGAATTTCTCTTGATAGGTTCAACGTGATATCAGATGACGCCACAATACCCGTAGGAATCCTATATGAGAATGAAAGTATTTTTCCAGTTAAATCTGGTAATACACGCTCTACCGCTGTCATAGCAGTTGTATTTTTAGGAATCAGACTATCTATACTAGCACGCCCTAATGCAAAATCTGTCCAAACAACTCCTGGGTTTGCCTGTGATATTGCAGGGCCATCTACTAGATTTTGATACGAAAGCCAAGGATGAAGTGTTGTTAATGCTCCTCCTTCTATTCCATATTCATCATCTATCCACTTCATAATATGCGCAATCGCATTAGCATCACAAATACTATTTGACACTACCTTATGTTCTGCAGTAAGTGTTTCATCATTAACACCCATGATAACTTCATGATCCACCACTTTACTAGAATGTGTTACGACTATTTTTTTTACTCTACCTTCCTCAACAAGCCTTTTTGCATCTACAGCATTAAGCTCAACACCAGACGAATCAATAATTATATCCACACTATGATCTTCCCATGGCACTTCAAGCATATTATGAAACGCTGTACAAACTGTAGTATTGTCATTAATAGTAATTTTGCTTTCTGTATTCATTACTATTCCTGGAAATCTTCCATAGGTTGAATCATATTTAAAAAGGTATGCCAAATTATCAACAAAAGGGTTGGTATCATTAATCAAAACCAGATCAAAGTAATTGTGTTGATCGTTAATTTTAGCAATTGCTCTTCCGATACGACCAAAACCATTAATAGCAATCCTAATTTTATTCATTTTATTCATATTATTCATATTATTCATATTATTACTCTTCTTAAAAGAGTATTCCATAAGTTTAAGATAGGTAAGATTTTATTTCCTCTCACTCCAATCAAGCGGCCCGAAGCACTGCTTACTCAACTACCATAATTATTGATAGACAAAAGTTTAATTTTAACTCTAAAAAAATGCTGATTGTTGCACGGATTAAATTAATTAGTCTGTTCAAAAATATTCAAACCTTAGAAAAAGTATTACACACTTATTTATTAACCTCCATATAAAGAGCATTAAGGTTGCTCATGACTCGATCGTTGGCCTTGCCATCTGCCTGGCCATTATTAATAATTTCTTGCAATTCAATTAATTTTGATTTTTTTAAATAATAATTATCTTCAACAATACTCTTAACTTTTAACTCTAGCTCATCATAAGAATATACAAATATATCAGATTTATTATAATCATACTCTTTAGTAATGCCTTTGCTATAATTTGGTGAAAAATCATGAAATATAACAGGTTTTCCTGATGCAATAAATTCATCTCCAATCGATGAATGCTTCGCAATTATAAGTTTTGCATTTGATGCAAGTTTATACTGCATCCCATAAGATTTATAATCCTTACTAATACTTAGATTAGGAATACTATTAATTAATTCAAGAATGTCTTTGAAAAATGAAATTTTTATCCAGTCGATGTTTTTCCCACGAATCACTATATTAAAATCTTTAAATCTATTAGCTAGTTTACAAATGTCATTATAAAATGATTCATTTGACAACCAGTTGTTATCTGGGTGAAGCATATTTTTATAAGGATCTTCTTCAGAGTGATAATCAAACACAACAATTAAATTACTTGTATCTGAATCTTTCTTTGGAAGCCTTTCTAACAAATCTGTCCTCATCTGACCACATGGTATGCACTGATTAACAAATTTGCTATTAGATTGCTCTATCTTCTTACAAACAAAGTTACTACTTGAATAATATGTATCAATGAAAAAAGGCCAATTTTCAAAAATAGCACTAACTGTAAAACGCTCCTGTATTGCAACAGTTTTAATTGATAACGATTCAAATAGTAGGGAAACTATTGGAGGAAATAAAATTTCATATCCAACCAATACTATTTTTGCACTAGGAAATGACGAAATAACAACTTTTTTCTTAGTTAAAAATACAACAGTATTAAACAATAAAATAAAGAATAATAGTGCATTCCTTTTCAACAATATTAATGAATTAACAAAACCTATAGAACTTAATACATATCTAAAGTTTTTAAGATATTCCTTTAATTTTGGCTTGGGAAATAATACTGTTTTGATACAATTATCATTATAAAAATTTGCTTTGTCATCATCCAAAAAAAGACTGAAAAATTCAACGTGAAGAATATTTTTTATATTAAATACTGATGTTTTTTCATCACTATAAAAATAATCTTTTACAAATAAATCTCCATAAAAAATACTTTGATGAGGAAAAAATAAAATCTCAAATGAAGAAGTATCAATACCATCAGTCATAACAGACTTCAAACTTTCTTTCACATCTTTTTTTCTCTTGAGAATAAATAACTTTTTTAATAATTGCGCTATTTTTTTTAAACAAATAACACTTACTTTTTTCACAAAGTCAAAAAATATAAAGAAATCACTATAAGCTATAATTTTGATATCAATATTTTGACAACTCTTTAATATAAACCCATTTCCTATTGAGCAAATATCCCACAATAAGAAAACCTTGCGATTATGTCGAAATTTACTCACCCCATTCAACCACATGGATATATCATATAACTCTCTACATCTACCTATAATATATTTCTTAACAAGCAAGGATAACTTAGCATCAACATTCTTAATTTTTGTAAAGAAAGGATTGAATTTAGCCAAGTGATTTTCACTTAGTACATCATATAATACTTGATCAGTGTAATCCCCTTTCCTTCCAAGAATTGGATCTATATCAATATTATCACATTCCTCTAGACTAACTCTATTAATCGAAGCCCTACTTATAAATTTTATAAAAAAAGGCTTTAATAACAGTTGAGACGATTTATAGTAATATACTTTTACTTTAAAAAAATAAAATGGCAGCATCAAAAATAATGTCAGAAGAGTTAGTTTTTTAATGACAAATATTTTTTCCATAAGTTGGATTAATTAGATTTTTTTGGAATATTCTAAAAAGACATTAGTCATGGATATTAACTAAGAGATTATGCTTAACAAGTTTCTTAACTATCTTAATTAATTTCCAAAATGGCTGATCGAGAATTTCTGAAATTTTTAATAGGCTATGATTTCCATCGCAGTATGAAATCAAATTGACCATTAGAAGAGTTTCATCTCCTATACTTTTCTCACCTATATTAGGATATAAACTTCTCTTACCAAGTTGTGGCTCACACAAAACTGTTGTTTTAAAATATCCGTTTTCTTCTATGACATTGATGGATCTTTTTAGCGCTAAAAGGCTACCTTCCAAACCTTTTTGAGTAACAAAATTTAAATCATCAAGCGAAGTGTGATACTCAGGATACTCTTCATATTTGCTTCGCATTATTGAAGCAATGGGGAGGTCCACCCCTGGAGCACAATATTGCCTCTCATCACTTCCACGTTCAAGCCAAGTATACTTCTTAAAGTTTTTGTCAGTATGTTTTAAAACATGCAGTGCAACATCATCAGACAGTGTTCCCCCTAAACGTGAAGGCAAATAGGAATAACACCTTTCATCTCCAACACATGTAATCTGAAAGCCTGCAATAACTTTTTCTCTAAGGTGTGCAATGTTCTTACTTAAATAAACAATTGATCCTATGGTCTCAGGTATAAAAATTATTCTATATGTATATTTACGTTCATTCAAGGATAGAAGAAAACGAGCAAGAGCAGTTGCAACTACAACTCCTGATAATTCATTATTAGCCATAGAGGGATGGCATATATAAGTGGATAAGAATATCTCTTCATCTACATCCCCTGGAATAACTATCTCTCCATAATTAAGAACACCTGGCTTTAAATCTGAATCTATAACTACGTGATAGGGACCTTTTTTTAACTTCTGTCTTTGGCTGTGTTTTAAACAAAATCCCCAATATGGATTATAATACGATGTGATATAAGGAATTGCATCTGGCTGATCAACCAAGGAATGTAAATGGCCCTCTAATTCATCTAAGTGAATCAATTTATCAATTGGCAAAGAGTATCCAACGACGTGAAGGTTATTCTCTAAAAAATTAACAATTTTATTCCCAAATTCATCTGCTATGTAGGCATCTCTGATGTTCCATTCATCTGGAACAGTCCAGTCAAAAGCACGAGAGCCAGATTGCACATTATGAATTTTTAAACTTGGCATCAGTTGCTTAAGATAACTCAGTGTTTCTCTGACACCATCGCCTGTTAAACTTCGAGTAATCGGCCATAAATCCTTAGCCCACAAATACATCTCTTCTTTAGGATTCATTTATTCACCAATTTTAGTTGAAAAGTTACATCGCCCCTAAATACGATATTCTTGCTATTGTTTAAGACAACTGTTGTCGCTGTCAAAAGTTTTAGTGGAATATTAATACTCTTAACAGTAATAGTGAACTCTAAAATATCACCAACAAAATAAGGGCTAGGGAAACTACAGTCTTGCTTTAAACACAATTCTGAACCTCCAGGAAACTTTGTTCCATATAATTTTGACAACAAAGTAGTAATTAGAAATGCATACCCTAAGCAATCCTTATAACCATTTCTTTTGGCAAATTCAATAGAAGTATGAATTGGGCTATCGTCTCCTGAAAGAGTTGCAAAATCATTATGTAAATCTTGAGTTATAAGGATTGATTCCAAATAAGTATCACCGACTGATATATCCGTTATTAATTTCAATTTTTCCTTATTTTTTTTTAACTACAATATTCCAATACGCAATTTTTTTTTGCCTTGAAGACTCATAACTTGTTATTACCTTCTCTTCTAGCACAATAATATCAAAACCTGAGAATAGATAACGCATATTCTCTAAATTTGAAAAATGCACTTTACCAATACCAGAACATTCACCAGTAGATATGTTTGTCCGAGTGTCTTTGTCATTATCTTCAATACCCAGAGCAGCATCATCATGATTTTTTGAAAACCAATCAACGCCTATAAACACTCCACCTGGCCTTAATGAATTATTAATATATTTTATTACAGACTTAATTTCATTTCTGTTGCAATGAGTTATGGCGGCTCTATCAACAATTAAATCAAAAAAATTGTGCCAATTAGAAAACAATTTTTCGTTAGTAAAATCTCCAGTAACTACATTTTGAGATAAGTTTGGAAAATTTCTATGGACATTATTTATAGCCGTGGCGCTTCCATCTATTGAATAGTAATTCACATCTAAAGATAAAAAAAATGGAATATTGGAGCCTGGACCACAACCCAACTCCAACGTATTGAATTCTTTTGGATTAGAAATGGGGCGAACTTGTCGAGAAACTAAGCTAACCAAATCTGACCAAGGCCATAATGTATTATGATCACCTAAACTGTATGCATTCTCCCAAAACTCTAAACTTTTGCTCATATGAATTGTCAATCCTATAGTTTATTTACAAGTTTATAAATCTTTTCTATAGAATCAAGTTGATCAAACATATCCTCACTAAACTCAAGACTTACATTATATTCTGACTCTAACTGTGTAATTAAAATAAGCACATTAAAAGAATCTAAATGTCCTCCTGAAACTAGATCTTGAATATGCTCTATATCTCCCTCTAATTGACATATTTCATTTATCAAGTGGATTAACTCTTCTTTTTTAACTTCTTTATTGATCATAGTTATTTATTATTTAATATCATTTATAAAAGTTTCATTAGATAACAAGACTCTATTTATTTTACCGGCAGGATTTTTAGGAATTTCCTCAATTTGAAATAGAAATTGAGGAGCCATATATGAAGGCACATGTTTTTTCATATGGCCTCTAACTTGCTCAAGTGAAAGTTCTTTTTTAGATACAAAAAAACCTATTATCTTATGGGTATTATTATACTCTGCATATACAATGGCCGCTTCATCTATATCCTTAAATCGATACAATGCTGACTCAATTTCTCCTAATTCAATTCTATAGCCCATATGTTTAATCTGGTAATCTGAGCGCCCCTCAAAGTATAGCTTTCCATCTTGACTACTGGTACGAACTAAATCACCAGTTCTGTATACTATTTCCTTATATTTACTATGCAAAGGATTCTGAACAAAACTTTTTAATGAAAGACTCTGATCATTATAGTATCCCAAACCAACATTATCTCCCATTAATAGTAGCTCGCCTGTTTCATCAATTGAAACTGGATTATTCTTTGAATCAACAATAATAAAATCAAAATTCTTAGCAATTTTTCCTAAAGGAGGCAGTCCATTTTCATCTTTGAAATCACTTTCCGAAATCTCATAAGAACTACAAATACAGGTGCACTCTGTTGGCCCATATACGTTATAGATTCTTGAAGATTTACCATACAATTTAAATAATTTAATTAATTTAGATTTATTATAGCCTTCACCACCAAATATAAAACGTTTGAGGTATGGAAGACTATCAGGTTTAAGGCTATTCATAGTTTGTAAATATATTAGTAACGATGGAACAGAGAACCATGAAGTACATCTTTTTATATTAATCTCATGAACTAATTTAATCGGATTTCTCAGCTCTTCCCTTGAAAATGGAACAAGACACGCGCCAGTAAATAAGCTTGAGTAAAAATCAAATATCGAGTTATCAAAAAAAAGTGGATTTACATTAGTTAATCTATCCTCAGGCCCAAAACCATACTCACCAACAGACCAACTTATTAGATTTAACACATTGTTATGACTAATGGTGACACCTTTAGGGTTTCCGGTAGAGCCAGATGTATACATGATATAAGCAGGATGCCCACTCTGGATTTTGTTTATTATCTTTGGTGTTTTATTTGGCATTTGTTGAATTTCTTTTTTCATGCCACTATGAAAATCTAATATAGTTGTATGTGCTTCATAATAAGAAACATCTATACTTGCATCAGGAATAATAAATTTTGGCTTACAGTTTTCAAAAATCCGATTTAATCTTTCTATTGGACTTTTTCGGTCAAAAACACAATAAACTAGGCCTATTTTTAAACACGCTAGAATTGTCGCGTAGGTTGTTAAATTTTTAATACTTGATAGTGCAACTATATCTCCTTTATAAGCGCCTTTTTCTATTAAAAGATGTGAAATACGGTTTGCCAAGTGATTGAGCTCCTCGTAACTAACTTCTTTTTTGTCGAATAAAATAGCATTATTGCAAGCATAAAGACTTACAATTTCTTCAAATTTAAGACCTAAATTGTACTGGTACATGATTTAATGCCATCTTTGTGGATAAAAAAATATTTATTTTCCGACAATCCGTTCTGGGATGCATTAAAAACTGATTTTGCATCAGAAATTCTAACAACTCCACTTCCAATAGTTATTTCATGGAGTAATTTATTTTTCCTTAGAGAAAAAATTAAATTTTTATCATAAAAATCCCACCCTTCATATTTATTTAGGACTCGGGAGAAACAATAATGTTTATCTTGATATCTTTTTCCAGAAAGATTAACAACTTCCCCATTAAATTCCTTAATATAACGGTAATCTAATTCGTGAATATTTTCATGATGATATTGCTCCGCATAATGAATAAATGTTGGGTCATACTTATTTAACCCAAAAGAAATTAATTTTGCATTATTTTCATGTAGAAATTGATACAAACCATCTCTACCAAAAGTATTTTTGTTTGGAATCTTTGAAACATCGATTGCGTTATCTCCAAAAATCAGATAGCTAAACATAGGGTCAAGAGTTCGTTCCACATTAAGCTGAGACCTCATAAATTCAGAAAAAACTCCTACTTTCCCAGGAGTGTTTTTAATATCAAAAACTCTATCTAAGGAATCAGCGCCCCAACTATAACTAAATGAAGGAACAATAATTAACCCTTTAGGGCCAGCAAGGCTCTTAAATAAATCAAAAAAATTACTTAGAAACTGATCACGACTCACTCCTGGTAATAACTTCCCAAAACGCATTGTATCAACCTCAATACATAAGATATCACCTGGAGAAATGTATTTACTCAAGGTATCACATGCTTTTTCAATAGTCCAGATCTCTCCATTAAAATCAAATAATTCATTATTCATAGCAAATTATAGTCATATTAGTTAATTATCATGGGAATTCTAGATGGTATCTCATTTTCGTTAAGTGCTAATTTAATATCATTTGGTGTAAACCTTGAAAAATGAAATATATAGGCTGCAGCTATTGCATCAGCACCATTTTGAATAGCTTCAACTGCATGCATAGGGCTACCCATTCCACCATTGAAAATCACTGGAATATTTAGTTTATTTTTAAACAATTTAATCAAATCAATATCATAACCTTCAGCAACACCTTCACAGTCAACAGAAGTAAGTAGAACTTCACCAGCCCCATATTCTTGATATTGTCTAGCTAGCTCAAAAGGATCTAGATCAAGTATCCCTTTAGACTTATTAAAGACTTTAAAGGTATCGCCAATTTTTTTTACATCTATTGAGCAGACTATACACTGAGAGCCAAACACCGAGGACGCTCTTTCAATAAATTTGATATTATCTATGGCAATAGAATTAATACATATTTTATCTGCCCCAGTATCTAGTATTTTATGGATATCATTAATAGTTCGAATTCCACCTCCCACCGTTAATGGCATAAAACATTCATCAGCTATATCTCTAATTATTTCTAAATTAATTCCGCCAATGTTTTGACTAGCATCAATATCCAACACAATTAATTCATCTACGTTTCTAGAGTTATAAATCCTTGCAGTTGAGGTTGGATGACCAATAGTACGATAAGATTGAAAATTAATGCTCTTGACTAATTGCCAGTCTTTAAGCAAAACACATGGTATGACTCTATGTTTCAACATTAATTCTTTTTTATAAATTAAGAAAATTACTAATAATCTTCAATCCCATTGCCTGACTTTTTTCAGGATGAAATTGAAAGCCAAAAATATTATTTTTTTGAATTGAAGAGGTAAAAACTTCTCCATGTTTTGTCTCTCCTGTAGTTATATCCTCATGAACTTTATAGTGATAAGAATGAACAAAATAAAAATCACTATTATCCGGAATATCATTATATAAAAGACAATTTTTTTTATACTTAACTGAGTTCCACCCCACATGAGGAACTTTTAAATTTTTTTGATTATCATTTAAATTAAATCTTACAACATCTGCATCAATCCAACCAATACCGTTGGTCTCTCCATTTTCCTGACCTCGTTTAGCAATCAGCTGCATTCCAAGACATATTCCCAAAAAAGGTTTTTTATCTCTAATAACTGACTCATTTAATGTATCAATCAAATGCAATTTTCGCAACTCTTTCATTCCATCTTTAAAAGAACCAACACCAGGAAGAATTATTTTGTCAGCCTTAGATATTATTTTGATATCATTTGTAGTAATAATTTGGCAATTAAATTTTCTAAATGATTTTTCTACTGACCGTAAATTGCACATGTTGTAATCGATGATTGCAATTAGTTCACTCAACGATAAACTCCTTTTTTCTAACTAATGAATTATCTATATCCCTAATAAAATTTCCATTTTCATCTTGCACAAAAATTCTTTTATTTGTATATGAATCAACAATATTATCAAATTCTTTTTGAGAAAATCCAGTATATTCTAAATACTTTTTAACTGCCTTTGATGGATATCTTCCATCATATTTATTAACTAGTCTTACGCCTTGCTCTCTATTGATATAGCCTAAGCGAATATCTAGACATGCATTATCAGTAGCCCTTCCAAAGCCATACTTCACATACTTCAGATAATCATGCACATGGTTGCTATAACAATCAAGGTTCTCAAAATTTTCATAAGTAGTTTCAACAGGTCTATCTTGATGATTAAAGCCATATTCTCTAGACTTACTTACAACTTCTCTTAAGTCCCATTTAAAATAATATCCTAAAAATAAACCTGTTACACCCGCTCTATTTATTTCCTCATCACTGACATAGGTATACAATGACAGGTCTTTTTTTGTTAGGCCATCTACACCTATCATGTCAGATATTCTGTTTCCCAATAAACCTCCAAATTCTTCTAACCATTGCCTATCAAGATTATTTCTAGATTTACTTGCAGCAGGTCCTCCATATTCAATTTGTGGGCTTTCACCCCAAATAACTAGAGGAATATTAAATTTTGCTGCAAATTTAGGAACTGTTGTGAAGATACCTAAGTGATTTTGCCATTCGTTATCACCCGTTCGAATGAGTGCCTCTTTAGCTAATTTTTTATACACAACAGGATTTCGCTTTATGTGAATTAGATCCACTCCCAGATTATTCAAGTTATCTAAATTTTTTCGTCCTATTTTTGTTGGAATGGTAGGTTCAAAACATATACATAATGGATTAAGACCAAGCTCCAGAACTTTCAGAACTTGAAATGTTGAATCTTTTCCACCACTAACTCCAATAACACAATCATAATCAGGGTGTATTCTATTTTCATTCACAAGCTTTATGAAATCAATCTCTCTAGCTTTCCAGTCTATAAATTGATTTTTATCTGTTTGAGATCTGCATGCATCACAGATACCATGATCATCAAAATGCAAATCTGGCTTCGTATTGGGCATAACGCACTTAATACAAACTTTCATTTTTGAACTCCTATAAAAATCATTTAATATCTTCAAATTTCACTGGACTGCCTAGCTCAATATCTCTAATCGAAGTACTTCCAATAACTTCCTCAAGATACTTAGGAGCCAAACCATACCCAGGCCTAATACTCTTTACATGTTCAGCAGTAATTAATTCGCCTTTTTTTATGTCTTTGATAAAGTATAAAGATCTACGAAACTTAATATTACTCAGTTCACTAGATTTTCTACCGTAATCAACTTTACCAAGAGAGCTCCATGCTATTTTGGCATCCTTACAAAGCCTTTTTAAATCCAATTCTTCTATTGAAAAACTATCATCTGGTCCACCCCCATTTCGATCTAGTGTTACATGTTTTTCGATAATTGAAGCTCCTAGCGCAATACTAGAAATTGCTATTGTGTTATCAACTGTATGGTCTGATAAGCCCGTCACTAATTCAAAATTATTCTGAATATCGACAAGTGTTTTTAAATTGTAATCTCTTGCTGGAGCAGGGTAACCACTAACACAATGGAGAACTGCTAATTCGTTACACCCTCCCTCTCTTGCAGCCTCAATAGCCTCTTGAATTTCTTCAAAGTTCGCCATACCTGTTGAGATAATTATAGGCTTCCCAGTTTGAGCCACGTATTTAATCAAAGGAATATCTATGGCTTCAAAAGACGCAATTTTATATGCAGGTGTATTTAAATCTTCTAGGAGATCAACGGCAGTAGTATCAAAAGGTGAGCTAAAAGCAGTAATTCCTATTTTTTTTGCATAATCAAATAATGGTTGGTGCCAATCCCATGGCATATAAGCATCTGAGTATAGCTGATATAAGCTCCTTCCACTCCACAAACCCTCTTCAATCATAAATTCTTGTGTATCTATATCGATTGTAATAGTATCTGGATGATACGTTTGTAATTTAATAGCATCCGCCCCAGAAGCTTTAGCTATATCAATTATTTTATACGCATTATCAATATTACCATTGTGGTTAGCTGACATTTCTGCAATTATATATGGCGAGTATTGATTACCAATCTGTCTTCCATTAATCGTTATAAAGCTATTCATAAAACCTCATTTTTTCCATATAGGTAATATTAAGCCTACCAACTATATTTGTATCAACAAACTTGAAGCCACACTTGCTGTAAAAATCAATTGCCCTATCATTATCTGAAAATACTTCTAATTTTATTTTATTTACATTAAGCTCAATAAATGCATAGTAGCTTACAACCTGTTCTAGCAACTTTCCAGCATTCTTAAATTGCAAGAATGGATTAGTGTAAATGCCAAAATTCACTGACGAGGACTGGCTAATTTCAGAAAAGTTAATTGATCCAATAATATTGTTATTCTGTTTAATCAAAAAATAGCGCCTACCCATCTCATTCTCAAGAGCATCAATAAACCTAAAATGATCTTTTTTTGAGATAATTTTTTGATTATACATCCACTTTCTAATTTTGATATGGTTCCGCATATTTAGAGCTATACTTTTATCATCCATATCTAAATTAATATAATTGCATAACTTTATCTCACCAAAATCATCAAATTTAAGCTTATGATCCAACATCCTATTAAAAACTTTATATACTCCCATGCCATCACAGATTTTTGAAGCAATACTGCCTGTAGATGCTATCCAGTCATCCGAATTTTCTAGCAAGGATTTGATTTGGCTAGCTTTGGTTATCGACTTTACTGCATTATGTTCAACTAATTTTTTAGCTAGAAAAATTTGATTTTTCGCAATTACATACTGAATTGTTGGTAATCCCAAACAACAACGCTCCCAGGTAGTTGAGCCTGCTGCACCGATTGCTATATCAGAATTTACCATAAATTCAGCCATATTTTTTACATTAATTTTGACTTCTGCTTTATAGGGCAAAGTATTTGCTAAAAATTGAACATTTTCTAGGTGAGGTGCAAATTTACCCATAATAATAACTATATTGACATACTTAGGTAGAAGACAAGATCTTAGTTCTTCAATAATTTTCCCAGTAATATTGTCAGCATCAATTCCACCCATATTAATTAGAAGCTGTTTAAATTTTGGCTTTACGCGAGCTTCTAAACTATGACTTCTCCATTTAACAAATTCAGGTCTTAATAATGCATATTTTGAACCCAATAATAATTTGCAGCTCTTTGGAATAAGTTTTAAGTAATCTTCTTTTTTTCGGCCAAATGTTTGGTCAAGCAGTATATCACAATGGTATTTTCGATCTGAAAGGTCATCAATCACTAGCAATTTTTCAGAATATGGTTTGAGATTAGAGTGCCAATATTCGTCTAAGTCATAATGGTCTACAACTATCCAATTGGCTTTACTCAATTTAAGTATATTGATGCAGGCATCAGAATCTATTTTTTGAGTTGCTCCCAACAGACTAGAATCTGCTAATTTAAAATCATCATCGTATTTTGTAAAAAGTGCCAACTCATTAACATTAAAACCTTTTGAGCGAATCATCTTGATTAAATTCCCCTCATGAAGACGACAAATAAACTCAACATTAAAGCCATTTTCTTTGAATACCTCTGCTAAAGAAAGACATCGCATTACATGGCCCGTACCAATTTCTATAGAAGCGTCAACACGGAAAAAAACTCTCATATTAAAACATGTTACTTTCTTGCAAAACTTTATACATAACTTCAGCTCTTATCCAATCTTCATTTGTATCAATATCTTGAACTAAATATCTTGGGAGCATATAAGGAATTGAGACCTCAGAAAAAAGTGGTACTTCATCTTTAAAAGCTTGTGCTTTACCCCAATAAAACTGCCCAGCATCATGAAATGCATCCTCCAAATCTTGGGATCGTGAACTAAACTGATCAGGATTAAACATATCTATTTTATCATTCTGGTCAATCTTTATTGCTCTTTGAATTGGAAAAGGAAAGCTAGTTAAACTAAAACAATAGTCTGCATTTAAATCTTGAAATTTTTTAAAAGCCTTTGATATAATTTGAGACTGAACAAATGGAGCAGTTGGGTATAGACAGCACACATTCTCAATATTTTTGTTATTAATCTCCATCCACTCAATAGCATGTTTTATAACTTTAAAGGTAACAACATAATCATTTGACAATTCAGCAGGTCTAATAAAAGGCACTTTTGCTCCATATTTTTTTGCTATTTCTTTAATTTCAATATCGTCCGTAGAGACAATAATTTGGTCAAAACAATTACTTTCAAAAGCAGCCTCTATAGAATAAGCAATGATAGGTTTACCATTAAATTCTTTAATATTTTTACGGGGGATTCGCTTACTACCACCTCTAGCTGGTATAACACATATATTCATTATAGAAGCCTCTTTAAGGCTTTACACACCTCATCTTGTTGTTCAAAAGTCATAGAATGGAATAATGGAATACTAATTGCTCTATTATAATAAGTTTCTGAATTAGGAAAATCACCCTCACTAAATCCAAACCGCAAATAATATGGTTGAGTATGGATGGGTATATAGTGAACATTGACTCCAAGACCACTTTCCCTTAGTGCGATGAAAATTTCTGAACGATTATTACTTGCTTTATTCAATTCTATTTGGATAGGATACAAGTGCAAAGAAGAATAATTATTTTTATCTTGGTAAGGCAATATTATTGGCAAATCACTTAATAGGGAATCATATCTTTCTTTAAGAATATGGCGCTTAGCAACAAATTTATCAAGTCGTCGCATTTGACTAATGCCCAGTGCAGCTTGTAATTCAGTCATACGATAATTCATCCCTAAATCAACCTGCTGGTAATACCAATCACCATGAGACTTTCCAATCATTAAGCTCTTATCACGAGTAATTCCATGACTTCGAAAAAGACGCATTTTATCAGCAAGATCTTTAGAGTTTGTAGTTGCTAATCCACCTTCTGCAGTTGTAATAATTTTCACTGGATGAAAACTAAAAACAGTAATATCAGAGAAATTACTGCAACCAATTGGCTTTCCTAAATACCTTCCTCCAATAGAATGTGAGGCATCCTCAATAATCTTAAACCCATACTCTTTACCAAGAGCATTGATTTTTAACATATCGCATGATTGACCTGCAAAGTGAACTGGAATGACAATCTTTGGTAATTTATTTTGATGCTTAGCCTCAATTAACTTTTTTTCTAATGCTTCAGTAGATAAATTATATGTCTTGGGATCAATATCTACAAAATCAATCTTTGCTCCACAGTATAAACCGCAATTTGCAGATGCAACAAAGGAATTTGGACTTGTCCAAAGCCAATCTCCCTTAGTAAGACCAAGTGCAAGACACGCAATATGAAGTGCTGAAGTTGCACTATTTACTGCAACTCCAAAGTCTGCATTACAATAAGCAATTACTTTTTTTTCAAATAAGGGAGTTTTAGGACCTTGAGTTAAAAAATCTGATTTGAGAGCCTCGTTAACTGAATCTAGATCATCTTGATTAATATCTTGCTTGCCATAAGGAATCATGACTTAGGTAAAGTCCACTTCATCAATCATCTTTATAAGCTCTTCATGCTCAAGCCATTCAGAGTTATTTCCAGAGTTATATTCAAAGCCTGGCACAACATTTTCTCCCAACTCTCCAATTGGATTTTTCATAAAATCCACCTTATGATTAAATTGGATTGAAGGACAAATCACATAGTGATCATCAAATGCTATTGTTAAATGACTATCATCTGAAGGACACATTATCTCATGAAGTTTTTCTCCTGGTCGAATACCAATAATGTTATAACCCAACTCTGGCGCCAGAGCTTTAGCAAGTTCAGTCACATACATTGATGGAATTTTAGGAATAAAAATCTCCCCTCCCTGCATTCTTTCAAAATCCTTTAAAACAAACTCAACACCGGCAGTTAAGGTGATCATAAAACGTGTCATATCCGTATGAGTTATAGGCAGCTCTTTTACACCTTCAGAAATTAATTTTTTAAAATATGGTACAACAGATCCACGAGATCCTATAACATTTCCATATCGAACAACAGAGAAACGAGTTTTCTTTTTGCCAACCATATTATTTGCCGAAACAAATAATTTATCAGATGCTAATTTAGTTGCTCCATATAAGTTAATTGGATTTGCAGCTTTATCAGTAGAAAGGGCAATAATTTTTTTTACATTATTCTTTATAGAGGCCTTTATTATATTTTCAGCACCATAAATATTAGTTTTTATACACTCCATAGGATTATATTCAGCAGCTGGAACTTGTTTCATTGCCGCAGCATGAATCACATAATCAACACCTTCCATTGCCTCATCTACACGAGAAAGATCTCTAACATCACCAATAAAATATCTCATACATGAATCATTAAATTGTTGTTGCATTTCATACTGCTTAAGCTCATCCCTAGAAAAAATTATGATTTTTTTCGGCTTATATTTTTCAAGAAGAATTTGCGTGTATTTTTTTCCAAACGAACCCGTTCCTCCCGTAATAAGAATTGTAGAATTATTAAACATTATAAAATCTCTCTATATTGAAAGTAAGTAGTAAAAAATCATTATACATATTTGAAGATCTCAATAAAATTAAGATTATTGATCCAGGTAATCAGCAACTGTATTCCAGAATAACTTATTATCAGAGCCAGGATATTTTATGTAATTAGACAAATAATATTCATATTTACTATGATCTACTGAGTAATTAATACTAATATTTTCATCTAATGGAAGCTTAACTGGAGTTAGACTAAGTGTATCCGCACGTAAGGAAATTTTTCTTCTAAATTCATCTTCATAAGATAATGATGTCAAATACATAACAGGCTTATTGTAGAGTATTGCAAAATTCACGGAATTACTTGCATGCAATAAAACAAGTTGTGCATTTGATACTAATTCAATAGTTTGTCCATAAATGATTTTTCTACCATTAAAAAAGTCTTTAACACTGCCATAATTTGATTTTGGATGTGCGGCAACTACAACCTTGAAACCAGTCTCATGCTCTAAAAAATCAAAAAAATTATTCAACTCAGTAAAGTAAAGTTTTTCATTACAAAAAGTATCAATGCCAGAGTGTTCATGATCTGGATGATGTGTTACAGCCTCATCCAGAAATAAAATATATTTTGAGTCAAATAGATTAATTTTTTCATTTTTCTCATTTTTTATGAATGTATCAAAATCGAAAGAATGGGACTTAATAAGATTAAATTTATCTGAAATATTAAAAAT
>Ga0209816_1000209_pt1 | contig 48311 bp, 48 predicted proteins | sample CoawatmetaG01DNA_FD_187509 | JGI IMG/M metagenome (GOLD analysis project Ga0209816, IMG submission 187509) | Marine microbial communities from the West Antarctic Peninsula - Coastal water metaG017-DNA (SPAdes) (version 2) | ecosystem: Environmental > Aquatic > Marine > Coastal ...
GTAGTAGATACTGGCAAGGCGCTACAATGACTATAGTATTAGAATTTTTACAATATAACTCATAATGGCAAATTTAAATAACAAAATAAGAGGTAAGAAACTATTTAAAGAAGGTGGTAGCGGAGCTATTGCCTCAAAAGGTAGTGATGGAGAAATAACTGTATCAAAAGAAAAGTCTGATGATTTAGCTAGTCTAAGTGATATAAGTGAATTATTTAACGACAATGCTCTTTACACTTCTAATAGACACTTATTAAAACAAACGGAAGACTTACGAGAAGACGTTGAAGAATTACACACGTATATAAAAGACGCGTTTGGAAGCGACTCATCTGCGGCAGCTTCAAAAGGTGGTAAAGGAGATACGGGTAATACAGGTTCTGCGGGTGGAAAAGGAGACAAAGGAGACAAAGGAGATACAGGATCTACTGGTTCAGCTGGTTCAGCTGGAGGTAAAGGAGACAAGGGTGATACGGGTAGTACTGGATCCGCAGGAGCAAAAGGTAGTACTGGATCCGCAGGATCGAATGGATCAAATGGATCAAATGGTTCAGCTGGTGGTAAAGGAGATAAAGGTGATACAGGAAGCACAGGTGCTAAAGGTGATACAGGCGGTGCTGGAAAAAATGGTAGTAATGGATCTGCTGGAGGCAAGGGTGATAAAGGTGATACAGGTAGTACAGGTTCAACAGGACCAGCTGGTAGTAATGGATCAAATGGTAGTGCTGGAGCAAAAGGTGATAAAGGGGATACTGGTAGCGCGGGTAGTAAAGGTAGTACTGGTAGTGCTGGATCTAATGGATCTAACGGTAGTGCTGGAGCAAAAGGTGCTACGGGAGCTGCAGGATCAACATCATATTCCGCAGGTAACTTAACAAACGTAGGTTATGGTAGCAGTAATTTAACATGGCGTCAGGGTAGTTCGGACTTTGCTGGTCATGGTGGTTGGGCTAGTAATATAATTAGTAATCACGGAAATGGTTCTAATTACTATAATCAAATTATTACATTACCATTCTGGGGAGCGCCTAGCTATTCTAGATTAGAAAGTGGTACTCAAAAAGGACCATGGGTTTTTCTAACTGAAGAAAATCAAGGTAATTACATAAAAGGATTTTCAGGATCTCAAGAAATAATCGTACCAGACGGTAAAGGAACTAAAATAAAAACGTTTACATATCGTAACGGTTTATTAGACTCAATAAAATAAAAAACAAAAAACAAAAAAATGGCAATTACTTACAAGTGGGATATTTCAGAAATGAAAGCTGATATTCAATCAGAAGGCAAAGACAACGTTATTACAAAAGTGATGTATAGTTACCAAGGTTCTGAAGAAGTTGGAGGAGTAACTTATTACTCTGATGTTAATGGAGTGCAAGGTTATGTATACAAAGCTGGAGATCCTTTTACAGATTATGCAAACACAGAAGCTTTTGAAGACATAGTTATAGGATGGCTGGTAGCATCATTAGATGTATCTGCAATGAAAACTAGAATAGACGCAGATATAGATTCTCAAAAAACACCAGTTGAAACAGACTTGTATTTTACATGGCAAATGGCTTAGTGATTACAAATTAAAAGAAATGAGTGATACTATATATAAGTTAAACAATTAAATATAATAAAATGGCAAAGAAAATTAAGAAAAAAGAATTAGAAGCTTTACAAGGTGTAATTAGCGAGTTAAACCAAATTAAATTACAGATAGGAGATCTTGAAGTTTCTAAACATTTACTACTTCATAAGGCAGCTTCTGTAGAAGGTACTGACTTAAAAGAATTACAGGATAAGCTAGAAGAAGAGTACGGTAAGGTTAATATAAATATATCTGACGGAACCATAACTGAAATGCAAGAAGATGGGCCTAGTAAGGAAGATTAGTATAGGTAAAGATTATAAAAATGATTCAATGCACTATTCCGTAGGCCAAGAGGTTTACGGAGGGCATACTATCGATTGTATAGTAGAAGAGAATGATAAGTTTTCAGTATATATTAAGAAAGGTGTAAACGTGTTACCTTGGAAAGATTTCAATAAAAACATGGCTATATCTGTTGAGTATAACTTAGATTACTAATGAAGAGTGTAACCAATTTTATAATAAAACCAAAAGAAACCAGATACAACAATACTAAGAAAATAGGTGATAAAAGTCTTATATTAAACACTGAGATATTTACTCATCAAAATGTTAGTAGAAATGCTATAGTGTTACAAACACCAACAGTAGGTTGTACTGAAATAAAACAAGGTGACGAAGTTATAGTACATCACAATGTTTTTAGAAGATGGAAAGATATAAAGGGTAGAGAGAAAAACTCAAAATCATTTTACAAAGAAGATATGTATTTCGTTATGCCTGATCAAATATTTGCATATAAGAGAAACGACGTCTGGAGAGCTGTAAAAGGTTTTAGCTTTGTACAACCATTAGAGAGTGTAGATATGTTGTCTATGGATAAAGAAACGCCGCTCATGGGAGTTGTTAAGCATGTTGATCCTGATTTAATGGATCAAAAGGTTTACTTAAATTCTTTAATAGGTTTTTCACCTAATTCAGAATATGAATTCATCATAGACGGTAGAAGATTATACAGAGTTCCAACGAATGCAATTACAATTAAATATGAATATCAAGGAAACGAAAAGGAATATAATCCAAGCTGGGCATAAAGCAGTTGAGGAATTAATAAAGGTAGCAGGTGAAAAGATCGTAGACTCAGGAGATGACATATCAGCTGACAGACTTAAAAATGCTGCTGCCACTAAAAAGCTGGCTATATTCGATGCTTTTGAAATATTAAATAGAATACAAGAAGAAGAAGATTTGCTAAACAATAAACCTAAAGAACAAGCTCAAGAAGTTGCTTTTGGTGGATTTGCAGAAAGGAGATCTAAATAATGTATAATCAAACATTATACAAGGTCATAGAACCTATAAAAATAAATACCATAAAAAGACTTAACAAGTCCAAGAAGTGGGATTACGGGTATAACAAAGAGCACGACGTAATTGTCATAAGCAAGACCGGTGAGATTGGTGAAATATATGAGATTCAAAACCTTAGAATAGCACTACCAAAAGCCGTAAACCCTCATAAATTTAGTAAGGATAAGTGGGAGGTTACTGAGTACCCTAGTGAATTAAAGCGAATTAAAAGTATTTTTGATTGGCGAGATTATCCTGAGGACTTTAAAGAGAAGTGGTATGAGTACATTAATACAGAATTTAAAAAACGTGAAGATGGCTTTTGGTTTAATTCCAAAGGTAAGCCTACTTACATTACTGGTTCTCATTACATGTACCTGCAGTGGTCCAAGATTGATGTTGGGTTCCCAGACTTTAGAGAGGCCAACCGTCTTTTTTTCATATTCTGGGCCGCCTGTGTTGCAGACCCACGGTGTTACGGTATGTCCTATCTCAAGAATAGACGTTCTGGCTTCTCGTATATGGCATCCGGAGTTTGCGTCGACATGGCTACCATATCAACCGACTCACGTTTTGGGATACTGTCCAAATCTGGCCCCGATGCTAAGAAGATGTTCACAGACAAGGTTGTCCCTATTTCCGTTAATTATCCGTTCTTCTTTAAACCAATACAAGACGGAATGGACCGTCCAAAGACCGAATTGGCCTATCGTGTACCCGCTAGTAAACTTACCAGAAAATCCATTACCAGAACCAGTTCTAACCAATCCAAGACCAATGAAGCGAATGAAGAACTTACCGGTTTGGACTCAACGATCGACTGGAAGAATACAGGGGACAACTCCTATGATGGTGAGAAGCTCAAGCTCCTCGTCCACGATGAATCAGGTAAGTGGGAACGCCCGAACAACATCCTCAACAACTGGCGTGTCACGAAAACCACCCTTAGATTAGGTAGTAGAATTATAGGTAAGTGTATGATGGGATCAACATCAAACGCTTTAGACAAAGGAGGAGATAATTTTAAGAAATTATACAAAGCATCAGATGTTACAAAAAGAAACCGCAATGGACAGACTAGCTCAGGACTATATAGTTTGTTCATACCTATGGAATGGAATTACGAAGGATTCATTGACGCTCATGGCTTACCTGTATTCGACACACCCGAGCAGGAAACTTTTGGCCCATATGGGGAAAACATTGATATAGGAATACTAGAGCATTGGCAAAATGAAGTTGATGGATTAAAAACAGATGGTGATGCTTTAAACGAGTTTTATCGTCAGTTTCCAAGAACTGAAGAACATGCTTTTAGAGATGAAACAAAAAACAGTATATTCAACCTAGCGAAAATATACGAACAAATAGATTTTAATGAGGATCTTAACAATGATTCTCAACTTACAACAGGAAGTTTTCAATGGATGAATGGAATGAAAGATACTAGAGTTATGTTTTATCCAAATCCAGCTGGTAGATTTAAAGTCAGTTGGGTTCCACCATTAAACAAACAAAACCTTAGTATTGTTAAAAACGGTATGAAATACCCAGCTAACGAACATATGGGTGCTTTTGGTTGTGATAGTTACGATATATCAGGAACAGTTGACGGAAAAGGTTCTAACGGAGCTTTACACGGTCTTACAAAGTTTAGTATGGAAGATTGTCCACCTAATCAATTGTTTTTAGAGTACGTAGCAAGACCACAAACTGCTGAGATCTTCTTTGAAGACGTTCTAATGGCACTTGTATTCTACGGGATGCCTATATTAGCAGAAAACAATAAACCTCGTCTATTGTATTATTTAAGAAGACGTGGTTACAGAGGTTATTCAATGAATAGGCCTGATAAGATTTGGAATAAACTATCTGTTGCTGAAAAGGAAATAGGTGGTATACCAAACTCAAGTGAAGATATAAAGCAAGCACATGCGGCTGCTATTGAAATGTATATACAAGATCATGTTGGCATGAAGGCAGATAATACATTTGGAACATGTTATTTTAATGAAACATTACAAGACTGGGCAAAGTTTGATATTAATAATCGTACTAAATTTGATGCGGCTATTAGTTCAGGATTAGCTATAATGGCTTGTAACAGACACTTGTATAGAGCAAACCCAATTATGAAGAAAGAAAAATTAAACTTAAGCATATCTAAATACGGACAGGCAGGTATGACTTCAAAACTAATAGAAAATTAATATGGCTGAGTCAGTTGTAAAAGGTTATTTTCCGAGTCAAGTTGTACCTGACGCAGAAAAAGTGAGTGCTGAGTATGGTTTACAAGTTGGTAAAGCTATTGAGTACGAGTGGTTTGATAGATCTAATTCTAATCAAAGGTATAATCAACATCAAGCAGAGTTTCATAAACTGAGACTTTACGCTAGAGGCGAACAGCCAATTCAAAAATATAAAGATGAGTTATCTATAAATGGTGACTTAAGCTATTTAAACTTAGACTGGAAACCAGTACCTATTATTCCTAAATTTGTGGATATAGTAGTTAATGGTATTTCAGAAAGATCCTATGATATAAAATGTTTCTCTCAAGATCCTTATGGTATCAGCAAGAGAACAAAGTATATGGAATCTATAATAAGAGATATGGAAACTCAAGAACTAAGTGACTTTGCGCAAGAAGCGTTTGGAATATCTTTGTTTGAAAATCCACCTGAAAAATTACCAGACAGTCAAGAAGAACTAGATCTTCACATGCAACTTAGCTACAAGCAAGGTATAGAGCTAGCTGAAGAGCAAGCTATAAACGTGTTGTTAAAAGGTAATAGATACGATTTAGTTAAAAGAAGAGTTAACTATGATCTAACCACTATTGGTATAGGTTGTGTTAAAAACACTTTCAGTAAGTCAGAAGGTGTTAAAGTTGAATATGTAGATCCAGCTAATATAGTTTATTCTTACACAGAAGATCCTGACTTTCAAGATATATACTACGTGGGTGAGGTTAAAACCATACCTATAAATGAATTAAAGAAAGAATTTCCTAGTCTAACAGATGAGGATTTAAAAAGCATAGCTAATCAAAGTATACATAGTTCTGGTTATTCTAATAATAGATACGATTCTGCTTACTATGACGACAAGAATCAAATTCAAGTTTTGTATTTTAACTACAAGACATACATGAATGAAGTATACAAAGTTAAAGAAACGTCTACAGGTGCTGAAAAAATAATACTAAGAGATGATACATTTGATCCACCTATAAACGAGATGACTGGTAATTTTGGTAAAATATCAAGATCATTAGAAGTGTTGTATGAAGGTGTGTTAATATTAGGTAGTGATTACTTGTTAAAGTGGGAACTAGCTAAGAACATGATGAGACCTAAGAGTGATTATAGTAAAGTTAAAATGAACTACGCTATCAACGCTCCTAGAATGTATAAAGGTAATATTGATTCACTAGTAAAACGTATAACAGGTTTTGCTGATATGATTCAACTAACGCATCTAAAATTACAACAAGTCATGTCTAGGATGGTTCCAGACGGTGTTTATCTAGACGCTGACGGATTAGCTGAGGTTGATCTTGGTAATGGAACAAATTATAATCCACAAGAAGCGTTAAATATGTTCTTTCAGACGGGATCTATAATAGGTAGGTCTTTCACTTCTGAAGGAGATATGAATCCAGGAAAAATACCGATACAAGAGATATCAAGCGGTAGTGGTGGTCAAAAAATGCAATCATTGATTCAAAATTACAACTACTATTTACAAATGATACGTGACGTTACTGGCTTAAACGAAGCTAGAGATGGTAGTACGCCAGATAGTAGAGCTCTAGTAGGTGTTCAAAAACTAGCGGCAGCAAATTCAAACACAGCTACAAGACACATACTACAGTCTGGATTATCTTTAACTCAAGAATTAGCAGAGGGTTTATCACTTAGAATATCAGATATATTAGAGTTCTCTCCAACAAGAGAGGCTTTTATACAGAAAATAGGTAATCAAAACGTTGGAGTGTTAGAAGATATATCTAATTTATATTTACATGATTTTGGCATATTCATAGAGTTAACTCCAGATGAAGAAGAAAAAGCTATACTAGAAAACAATATACAGGCAGCTGTTGCTGGTGGTTTGATAGATTTAGAAGATGCTATAGATCTTAGAGAGATTAAAAACATAAAACTTGCAAATCAATTATTAAAAATACGTAGAAAGAAAAAGCAAGAAAGAGAACAGCAAGTGCAGCAAGAGAACATTCAAGCTCAAGCACAAGCAAATGCTCAAGCTCAGCAGGTAGCTGCTCAAGCAGAAGTTCAAAAAGCACAGCAGTTGTTTCAAATAGAAACCCAAATGGAGCAAATGAAAGGTCAAATAGCAAGTCAAAAAATGCAAGAAGAGGCTATGCTTAAGAAAGAACTAATGGCTTTAGAGTTTGACTTTAACATGCAATTAAAAGGCATGGAGGTTGATAACGCTAAAGGCAAAGAGCAATACAAAGAAGATCGTAAAGACGATAGAACAAAAATACAAGCTACTCAACAAAGTGAGTTGATAGCTCAAAGACAAAACGACTCACCTCCTAAGAAGTTTGAATCTTCCGGGAACGACAATATGAGTGGATTTGACTTAGGTTCGTTTGGACCTATGTAATTAATTTTTATAATTTTATAATATTTTATTATGGCTAAAAAAGAAAATGTAGTCGAAGAAGTGGTAGAGCTGGTTGAAGAAACAAATGCTCCTACTGAAAAGACTGAACAAGGTGATCTAGTACCTGAAGTTACTGTCAAAGAAGATGGAACACATAAAATAGATTTTGACAAGTTAGTAGCTAAGCCAGAAAAAGGCAAGGTAGCTAAAGAAGAAGTTAAAGAAGAAGTTAAGGTTGAGGAGCCTGTAACTGTTGTTGAAGAAGAGGTTGTGCCTAAAGAGCCAACTGTTCTTGAGGAAATAACAGAAGAAAAGATTGTGGAAAAAGCTGAAGAAATTGCAGAAGCAGTTGTTGAGGCTCAAGAAACCGGAATAGATTTGCCAGAAAACATTCAAAAAGTTGTAGACTTCATGGATGAGACTGGTGGTAGTTTAGAAGACTATGTTAAGCTTAATACAGATATAGAAGCTTTAAATGAAGAACAACTACTTATGGAGTATTATCAAAATACTAAACCACATTTAGATGTATCAGAAATAAACTTTCTACTTGAGGACAAGTTTTCCTACGAGGACGAGGTTGATGAAGAGAGAGATATTAAGAGAAAAAAACTAGCTAAAAAAGAAGAACTAGCAAATGCTAAGAATCATCTTAACGGCTTAAAATCAAAATACTATGAAGAAATAAAAGCTGGCTCTAGGTTAGCTCCTGAGCAAAAGAAAGCTGTGGATTTTTTTAATAGATATAATAAAAATCAAGAGGTTGCTGATAAGCAAACTAAAACATTCAACAATAAAACTAACCAAGTTTTTAATGACGATTTCAAAGGTTTTGAATACAACGTCGGAGACAAGAGGTATAGATTTAATGTTAAAAACCCGAATGAGATTAAAGATAAACAAGGCAACATTAATAATTTTGTTAAGAAGTTTCTTGACAAGAACAATGAAATGGAAGACGCTGCAGGTTATCATAAGTCTTTATTCACCGCGATGAATCCCGATGCAATCGCTAACCATTTTTACGAACAAGGAAAATCTGATGCTATGAGGCAAAGTATTGCTTCTACAAAAAACATCAGCATGGATCCTAGAAAGGCTCAAGGAGCAGCACCTAAATCAGGTACTACTTATAAGTCTGTAGATTCAGATGGTTCAACAGTTAATTGGGGATTCAAAAAAAGAAAATAATTAACAAAAATTAAAAATTAAAAATTATGGCATTAGCTGGAACTGGCGCTGAGTTATCACATGTGGTACCTCGCCCAAACAAACTTGCCTTTGACAACAATTACTTGTCAATCGCAGATAATGATTTTAACTTTGCAAGACAATTCTTACCAGAAGTATATGAGAAAGAAGTAGAAAGATACGGTAACCGTACTATCTCTGGTTTCTTAAGAATGGTAGGAGCTGAAATGCCTATGGCATCTGATCAAGTAGTTTGGTCTGAACAAGGTAGAATACACGTAGCATCAAACAACGCTACAATAGCAAACACCACTGCAACAACAGATACTATTACATTAGTAGCTGATCCTGTTGGAAATGGTGACGGATTAACCGCTGCTCAACAATTTGCTCTATATTCTGTAGGTGATACTTTAGTTGTATCTCAAGGAAATAGAACTGTAAAAGCAAGAGTGCAATCAAAAGCTGGAGTTACTTTAGTAGTATCTGCTTATGATTTTGCTGGTATTGTACTTGCAGGTGCTAATGATGCTGGATTTACTGCTGCTGCAGTACAACTATTCATCTTTGGTTCTGAGTATGCAAAAGGAACAAACAACGAGTCTCAACAATCTGTAGATTCTCCATTCACTAAATTTGACAACAAGCCTATCATAATGAAAGGTAAGTATGAAATTAGTGGATCTGATACTGCACAAATTGGATGGGTTGAAGTTGCTACTGAAGCTGGAGCTTCTGGGTACTTATGGTACTTAAAATCTGAATCAGAAACAAGAATTAGATTTGAAGATAAATTAGAGATGGCAATGATTGAGGCTGAAAAAGCTGTTGCTGCATCTGGTTTAGCTGCAACTTTTACTGGATCTGAAGGTTTATTTGCTGCAATTGAGTCTAGAGGATTAGTATATAACAATCAACAATTTGCTAACGCTTGTGTTGGTGGAGGAATTGATGAGTTTGATGCTATCTTACAAGAGCTTGACAAGCAAGGAGCTATTGAAGAGAACATGATGTTCTTAGATAGATCTACTGCTTTAAGTATCGACAAGATGCTTGCTAACCAAAATTCTTACGGAGCTGGAGGTACATCTTATGGTGTATTCGATAACTCTGAGGATATGGCTTTAAATTTAGGTTTCTCTGGATTTAGACGTGGATCTTACGATTTCTACAAGTCTGACTGGAAATACTTAAACGATGCAACAACTCGTGGATTAATTGCTGACGTAGAAGGAGTTATTGTTCCTGCTGGAACTTCAACTGTATACGATCAATCAATGGGGAAAAATATCTCTAGACCATTCTTACACATCCGTTACAGAGCTTCTGAAGCAGATGATAGAAGAATGAAGTCTTGGATCACTGGATCTGTTGGTGGAAGTTACACTTCTGACGTAGATGCGATGACTGTAAACTTCTTATCAGAAAGATGTTTATGTGTACAAGCAGCTAACAATTTCGTATTATTGAAAAAATCATAATACAACACAGGTAATCTTTACCCTCGTTATATCAACGGGGGTAACTATTACTTTTATTTAAATTATTTAATTATATTATATCATGGAAAAAAAAGAAAAAAAAAGGCCAACTAAAATAGACGGTTGGGAAATAAAGGATAGACTTTACGAATTAGTAGGTAGACATAAACCATTAGTGTTTACGGTACCATCACTACATACGCCAGAAAGATCTTTGCTTTATTTTGATGAAAAAGAAGGTTACAATAGAGAACTTAAGTACGCTACAAACCACTGGTCTCCATTTGTGGACGAGCAAGATGGTAACGCTACTTTAGGTAGAATAATAATGAGAAATGGTAAACTGTTTGTATCTAAAAAAGATCAAAGTTTACAGAAACTATTATCATTATATCATCCTATGAAAGACCAGATGTATAAAGAGTTTGACAAGGTTGAAGAAGCTAATGATGATTTAGCTTACATGGAATACGAGATAGAAGCTTTACTAGCTGCTAAGTCGTTAGATGTAGACGCTGCAGAAGCTATATTAAGATCTGAAGTTGGTAGTAATGTAAACAACATGACTAGCAAAGAGATCAAAAGAGATGTGCTTTTAATGGCTAGAAGAAATCCAGGTATGTTCTTACAATTAGCTAATGATGAAAATGTAGAACTTAAAAACATTGGAGCTAAGTTTGTTGAAAACAACTTAATAAAACTTTCAGCTGATCAAAGGATATTTAGTTACCCTAACGGTAAGAAACTATGTGCTGTTCCTTATGATGAACACCCAATGAATGCGTTGGCTGCTTATTTCAAGACAGATGATGGTATGGAAATGTTTAAAAACTTATCCAAAAAATTAAAATAAAAACAATGTAAAGTGACCGTCTTCGGGCGGTTACATTTACTTAAAAATATTATTATGGCTTTTAAAATGAAACATATTGGCTTCGGCGATACAGTTGAGGCTATAACAAAGGCAACAGGAATAAAGAAAGTTGTTGATAAAATTAGCGAAGCTACAGGAAAAGATTGTGGCTGCGATAAAAGAAAAGAATATTTAAATAAAAAATTCCCTTATTAATTATGGCTGTAAATGTAGATACTGTTTATCAAACTGTTTTAAGTACATTAAACAAAGAGCAACGTGGATACGTTACACCTCAAGAGTTTAATCTATTTGCTGAGCAAGCTCAATTAGATATCTTTGAACAATATTTTTATGACATAAACCAATTTGGTAGACTTCATGGAAACAGTACAGAGTACTCAGACATGTTAACTATATTAGAAGAAAAAATAAGTATATTTGAAAGTGTACCTCAAGCGGTTGTTATGGCCAATACAGGTATAGGAACTTTACCAGCTAACTATAGATTAGGTAGCGTAATACATACTGCTTCAGGTGTTTCTAGAATAGTAGAAAAACTAAGTAAAAAAGATATAACAATAATAGAATCTTCACCACTAACAACTCCTAATTTAATTAGACCAGCCTACACTAGAACTACTGAGACTACAATACAACTTTATCCGGCATCAATAATTGCAGGTATAACATGTAATATTATAGCTAGACCAGCAGCTCCTAATTGGGGTTATGTAATGGTTTATGGAGAAGCTCTATACAATTCAGTTACAAGTACCAACTTTCAACTAGCTTCATCAGAAGAAGTTGCATTGGTAGAAAAGATATTAGAACTTGCTAGTCTTTCTACAAAAGAAATGCAAATGTATCAAGTTGCTAATCAAGAAGAAATGCAAACAATCCAACAAGAAAAACAATAAGATATGCCATTATTTTCAGGTACACAACAAGGTTATTATAGCCAAAGTCAAAGTTTCACTGGAGCAGGTGCTGGCAACGTTACTGTTGGCCCAGTTACAACGGCTTTCTTTCCAGTAAGACCTTTACAACAAGCTGGAATACAGGTTTTTATAAATAACATAGAAATCAGTAAAAACAGTTACTCTTACAATGGTACAAATCCAGGTGATGTAACAGCTGATGGTAGTTTTAATCTAGTGTTTAACAATACAAATATAAATGCTAATGTACAGGCTGCTGATGGTTCACCTTTATTAGGTTTAACTATATTATTTAGAGAGACTGTAGCTAACGAGCAATTTGGTAATTATCAATATATACCTCTTCAAGATATTATAAGTAACTTTATTATATCATATGTTGGTGAGGATAAAATAATAAGTAAAATAAGAAGAACTGATGTAGCATTTCACGCTCAGAGAGGTCTAGCTGAATTAAGCTATGATACACTAAAGTCTTTTAAATCTCAAGAAATAGAGATACCACCTTCACTTGTAATGAAACTACCACATGACTTTGTTAACTATGTTAAGTTATCTTGGGTCGGTAGAGACGGTATTGAAAGAACTTTAATGCCTACTAGTAAAACAAGTAATCCAGAAGCGCTTCTTCAAGATGCTTCTTACGATTACACATTTGATAACGACGGTACGTTACTAACTGCAAATGATTCTGAAACTTGGGAGAAGTTTAGAGCAGCTACAAATAGAAACTCATCTAATGTAGATTCAACAGAACAATTCCCTGTGAACTTTGGAAGTGCTGGTGGTAGATATGGGTTAAGTCCTGAGAACGCTAATACTAATGGAGTTTATTTTATTGATAATCTAAGAGGTAAGATATTCTTTGATTCTAGTTTAACTGGTAAAATAGTTACGCTAAAGTACATAAGTGATTCACTTGGCACTGACGCTGAGATGGTTGTTCACAAGTTTGCAGAAGAAGCTATGTATAAGCATATAGCTTACGCTATATTAGCGACAAGAGCAAACACTCAAGAGTATTTAGTAATGAGATTTAAAAAAGAAAAGTTTGCAGCTACTCGCCAAGCTAAATTAAGATTATCAAATTTAAAATCAGAGGAGCTTACTCAAGTAATGAGAGGTAAGTCTAAGATTATAAAACACTAAAATATGCCAGAATTTATTCATAATTTTACTCAGGGAAAGATGAATCATGATCTCGACGAGAGAATGGTTCCAAACGGTCAATACAGAGATGCTTTAAATGTTTCTGTGTCTACTTCTGAATCTAGCAACGTTGGTGCTTTACAAAACATAAAAGGTAACACTGAAATGAAAGGTTCGCCTTCTTCAGAGTCGAATTGGACTGCTGGATACATAGATAGTTTAAAAAATCCTGTATGTATAGGTTCTATTAGACATGAGCCAACAGAGTGTATATATTGGTTTATTACATCTGATAGAGATACTAGAAAAGATTCAATAAATACTATAGCAGAGTTTAATCAAAAAACAGGTGACGTTACTCCTGTTATTGTTGATACTAAAAATATATTAAAGTTTAGCTCTCAAAAATTAATAACTGGTATAAACATAGTAGATGATCTGTTGTTCTTTACAGATGATAATAGTGAACCTAAGAAAATAAACATTGTAAAGTTTAAAAAAGGTTCTTCAAATGGTGGTAGTCCAAATTTTGTAACTCATACAAAAATACCAGCATATTCCACATCAAGCAAAACATATTCTTTTAACGCCGCTGGGGCAGACTTTACAGAAGCAGATGTTACTGTTATTAAAAAATCACCTTTATGTAAGCCTGATTTAACTCTAGCTACAAGTAGTAGATCTTATTCTGGAGAAGAAGTTCCAGGTACAGGTGTTAGTCCTTTAAATACTACTTATGACTTTGTAGGGAATTTCCCAGCAAGTGGTGATACATATACTAACTTTACTTATATATCTGATCAAGCTAGTGGTACTGCCGCTGCTGAATACACGCCTCTACCAACTTTTCAGGAATGGGTTGTTGATCAAGCTTTAGGTTCACCTGTGTTTCCAGTTAACATGGCAAGCGTTACATTAGCGTTTAATCAAACACCTACTGGTTGGGAGGATGGTGATACAATAGCTTTAACTGGTAGTGCCGTTGGAGATTATAATAACATAGACGAATATACTCTTAGGTTAAAGATAGTTGCTAATGGTATAAACGGTAACGAAGTAGAATTTCAAATAATGTCTATACCTTCAAAGATACTAAGATTTGGAGTAGCTGAAGATGAGCTTGTTTCTTGGGAAGCTCTTTTAGAGGAAAAAGATCCTATGTTTGAATTTGAGTTTCCTAGATTTGCATATAGATGGAAGTATGAGAACGGAGAGTATTCTTGTTTCTCACCATTTACTTCACCGGCTTTTGAAGGTGACGACTTTGAATATTTATCTAGTGACGGTTATAATTTAGGCATGCAAAACCGTTTAAGATCTTTAATAATAAGCGGTTTTAATTGGGGTAGTTTAGAGGTTGTTGAGGTTGATGTTTTAATGAAAAAATCTAGATCAAACAATATATACGTTGTTGACACTTTAAAAAGATCTGAGTCTGATGTTTTAAATGTTTCTCCACCAAATACATTTAAGTTAAAGACAGAATTAATTGGCGCGGTAGTAGAGTCTAATCAATTATTAAGACCTTGGGATAACGTTCCAAGAAAAGCTAAAGCTCAAGAGGTTACAGCTAATAGATTAATATTTGCTAATTATTTACAAAACTTTGACGTACCTAAATTAAAATTAGACCTTAGCATAGCTAGCTCAACACACCCTGGCTTCATTGATTCTGATAATGATGGTGATTTAACTGATGAGCAAAACTTTAAAAGACCAATACCTTCGCTTAAGAGTATTAGAAAATACCAAGTAGGTATAGTACTTCAAGATGCTTATGGTAGACAAACACCAGTATTCACTAACCCACAAGCTACTGTTAATTTAGATAAAGTTAACGCTGTTAAAACTAATAAGTTTGTAATAGAAGCTTTACCAATAGCTAATACTATTGCTAATAACTTCACTCATTACAAATACTTTATAAAAGATACATCTAACGAGTACTACAACTTAGCATTAGATAGATTTTATTTTGCTGAAGACGGTAACGTTTGGTTAAGCTTTCCTTCATCTGAAACAAGCAAAGTACAAATAGATAGTTATTTAATACTAAAAAAACAACACGACACAAATAGTCCTTCTATAGGACCTTCAAGATACAAAGTGTTAGACGTTCAGTCAAAGGCTCCAGATTTTATATCTAGGTCTAAAAAAATATTTTCAACAGCTAACGCAACAGTTTTAAGTGGATTTAAAGAAGGTTTTTCTACGATAAGTTTTAGTTCCGCTGCTGATATTAATGGCGCTTTTGCTAATGGTTTTAACGGTGACACATCTTTAAGGATTTCACAAGGAGCAAACTCAACTGATATAATAGGTGTTAAGAGTGGTGGTAGAACTGGAGTTGGTGAGACATATGTAGTTAATTTAGACACACCACTTGGCGCAGAGTCTTTGTGGATGGGTACTACAGGTTTGGAAGACGGTGAGGAAATAACTATTGACTTGTTTAAAGAAGAAGAAGATAGGTTACCTGAGTTTGAAGGAAGAGTTTTTGTTAAAATAAACAGAGATACGGATTTTGAAGTAAACATAGTAAAAACATTTGAACAAGCAAATAAGAGATATGGAATAAAAGCTCACGTGGATATAGTTTCACCTAGACATGTGTGTGGAAATAGTTTAGGTAGGTCTGAGAGATGGGGTTATTGGCACGGATCAGCTGGTCAAGGTAGATCTGGTTGTTTCTGTGACGCGTGTGAAGACCAAAGAAGATTTAACGCTCCTTTTAACAACAATGGTAGCAGGTGCAAAGGAACTTCGGGCGGCGGCGGGCCTAGAGCAAACACTGTAGCGGAAGGTAATCCTGACTGGAAGTTTGCAGATGTCTTTAGAGTAGGTTGCGCTACTAATGAAAAAATGATTGGTATAGCCGTAATTGGTACTGATGATTGGTCTAATTCTCTCGTGCAACCAGGTGATGGTGGTGATAAGGGAACTAGTAGTGGTGATTTTATGAGAACAACAGCTAGCAATGGTGAGTTAATAAGAATTATTCATACTGATGGTAGAGTTACAAAACCTTACGAGATTGATAAAAACTGGAGAGTTGGATTAGCAAGAGGTTGTAAAAAAGGTTGCTTTGCTGGTGTTAACCCAGGTTGCGACGCAGATAAACAGAGTGGTAAAGACGGAAACAAGCATCTAGGACTTGCTTTAAAATTAAAAGAACCAATACAAGAAGACTGGGTTGGCGATCGTACAGCTAGTGGTATGAGTTCAATAAAAGGATACGAAATAGTAGAAGAAATTGTAACTGATAACAATAGCGTTTTAACATCTACAAATCCAGCTGTTTTTGAAACAGAACCAAAAGAAGCTGTTGATATAGATATATACTACGAAGCTTCATGTGCTTTTCCAATATCTGATTTAATATCAGGTTCAACTAGCAATAACATTAAAGTTTTAGATTATTTCAATTGTTATTCTTTTGGTCAAGGTGTAGAATCTGATCGTATTAGAGATGATTTTAACGCCCCTGTGATAGGTAAAGGTGTTAAAGTTTCTAGTATATTAGATGAGCCATATAGAGAAGAAAGAAGATCAAATGGTCTTATATTCTCTCAAATATATAATTCAACTTCAGGTGTAAATAGATTGAATCAATTTATACACCATATAGAGAAGAAAGAAGATCAAATGGTCTTATATTCTCTCAAATATATAATTCAACTTCAGGTGTAAATAGATTGAATCAATTTATACAGGCAGAGGCTATAACAAAAGATCTTAACCCAGAGTACGGTTCAATACAAAAACTACACTCTAGAAACACTAATCTAGTTACTTTATGCGAAGACAAATGTCTAAGTATATTAGCTAATAAAGATGCATTGTTTAATGCTGACGGTAGCGCTAACATAACCTCTAACAAAGCTGTTTTAGGTCAAGCTCAACCTTACGCTGGTGAGTTTGGTATAAGCACCAACCCAGAGTCATTCGCTGCTTATGGTTTTAGAAGTTATTTTTCAGACAGAAACAGAGGTGCTGTTATTAGATTATCACAAGATGGTATAACTAATATAGCTTTAAAAGGTCTTACAGACTTCTTTGCAGATAACTTACCAGTATGTACTAAAATAATTGGTAGTTACAATGATGACAAAGAAAACTACAATATAACTTTAGACAAGTTAACAGATGAATGGCAAGACAAGTTCTCTAAGACACCGAAAGATAAAACACATTGTGAAGTACCTAATGACGAGTCTGATGACGTGGAAACAACTACAGTGTCATTTAAAGAGACAGTAGGTGGTTGGCCTAGTAGAAAATCTTATTATTCTAAAACAGGTAATGTTTTTTATCCATTAGAAGGTGGTGTGTCTATAAACGACAAGTATTACACTTTTAATAAAGGATTAATATGGGAGCACGCCTCTAATAGCGTTCACAATAATTTTTACGGAACTCAATACGATAGCTCTGTTAATGTTATTATAAACGATGCTACTGAATCTGTGAAAGGTTTTAAAACTCTTAACTATTCTGGAAGTGATTCTAGAAGATATACCTACGGGACGAGTGCTGGTTTAACTGGTTTGAGTATAGCAGAGCTTGTTGATCTACGTATAGTACCTTCTACTGTAAACAGCGAAGCTTTTACACCTGGATGGTATACTAATTATATAAACACTGACATGGAAGAAGGTCAGATAAAAGAGTTTATTAAAAAAGAAAACAAATACTTTAATAAAATAAAAGGTTTAAATACTTTTTGGAAAGACAATTGCGACAACAACGTTGATTCTAGCGCTTTCCCAACACAAGGTTTAGGCTTTGCAACCATATCAGCTAGCGCACCAAGTGCTTTTGACTTGACTATTAACATAGATTTAAGTTGTTCCACTACTGGTAATAGCGATATACCAGATACAACTAAGAAGTTCTGGTACTACTGGTCCTGTAACAAGCCTGGCTCTAATATAAACATAGACATAAGACAAAAAGCAACAGATCAATTAGTTAAATGTGGTATTGAAGAGTTTTACAACAACTTCTCTAACGGGTATGCTGAAATAGATAAAAACTATTTTGATTTTAAGTTTTTCAACTCTTCAGGTGTAAATGTTAATACAACTTTGTATAATCAAGATAATGAAATAATGAACGTGAGTGGTAAGTTTCTTTATATAGAACCAGCCACTACTCCTGATAATAATGCTTTAAATAAAAATGTTACTGGAACGTCAGTACCTAACACATATCTTATCATAACTGTTACCAACGGTGTTATAACAGCTAAAACTCAATACAACACGCTAAGCGCTTGCTCATTAACTCCTGACGCTCAGTTTAAAAGTTTTCTTGGTTATAGATACACTAGTGGTGCAGGGGTTTACTTTATAAACTTAATAACATATGCGGCTAGTATTTCAACACCTTCTCAAAGAGCAGCTGCTACAAAAACACAACTTAAAAACTGGTTAACTAGTTCTGCTATAGTAAATGTTCCTAGTCGTGATTTAATGAGACTTAGTAATGAGTTTACTTATTCTGCAGGAGCTGGTATTGCTGTTGGAGCTACCTTGTACGGAAACGGTGGAGTTGCTTTAACTCCTAACTATAGAAAAGGTATAATGATATACAACACGTTGTCAACATTAAGTGAATCTGGTTACTATCTATATACTAACCCACCAACAGCGTTGTTAAAAACAGACGCAGGGTGGAGTAGTTTACCTAGCAATTGGAAGTTTATAACATTTGAAAATAGCGTAATTACTCACATAACAACTATGAACACTCTATAATGGCTACACAATCAAACAATAATTATACTATAACAAACGTAATATACTCTGTTACAGGTGGAGCAAATGTTGTCACAAACCATCCAACAGCAGTGTTAACTATAACTGCAGACTCGGGCTATTCTGTTGACGCAGAAGATTTCACGTGGACAAACACTACTTTAGCTAACATAAACACTGTAGTGTTCACTCAAGGAGCTTCTAACACTATTGTAATATGTACAGTTACTTTTGATAGTCCTTTTGCCATGCCTAGCGCTGACACGGTTCGAAGTCTTTGTATAACTGGTGCTGCTGTAAAGTCTAGAGTTTCTATTGATGGTTTATATCAGGCCAATGTAGTTTCAGCGGCTAACATGACAATAATATCTGGCAGTCCTGCTCCGGAAGTTATATCATACAATACCTCTGGTGTTGTTGGTAACGAAGTGTTGATTATTGAAAAAACGTACACAGCTGCAAGTAATTATTATTTTTCTCAAGATTTTTTAATAGAGTATGAATTAGGTTCTTCAAGTTTAGACTATTACGATTGTGTGGAAGTAAAAACAATAGATTCTAGTGGTAGATTAACATCTATTAATTTAAAGTTTTATTACACTTTTCCTTCTTTATCTTATGTTAACGATAAGATTAAAGTTTCAATACCTGCTACTAAAGCAATAAAAGTAACACCAGTTAAAATAACAAGTTATTCAGTTAACATTTCTAACACCGGTGCTCAAGGTGACATAAGAACAGTAAGAATATTTGGAGCGCCTACAGCTACTTTTACACTGGCCAGTAATAATGGTACTATACTAAGTTTTAATACATTTAATGCAGATGATGAATTGTTATTATATGCAACAACACCAACATTGACTATACCAGCTGCTGGTTACTTTGATATAAATATAAAAATACCTGCAGTAAGCTCGAACGCGGTGTACTGTTTTACTATAGCTGGTGGTAATTTAATATCTCCTTTTACTCAAGTAAATCCATTTTGCATATATCAATATGTAGATACTACATTAACGTTTACAGCTTCAGGAACTAATATGTCAACGTCAGGAACTTCCACGTACACTAAAAGTTTCCCAGCTCTTTCTCAGGCTTCGGTAAATGGAGACGCTTATAATAACCCTATGACTTTTACCGTGGCTGGTTCAAGTGGTCAAGCACTTAGTTTAGCTACTAATTTCGACGAAGAGTCTTGGAGTAATTCTTTTGACGTATTAAAAGATCTTCAAGCAACTATTAGTAATGCCAATGTTTTAGTACTTGCTAATACTACAAATTTAGCAGTTGGTTCAGAATTACAAATAATTCCAAACATCGTAACCACTGTTAGAAAGATAACAGCTATATCAGGTAACAATGTTACTATAGATGGAGCGGCTATAACAGTTAGTAATTTAACAAACTTTCCAACCTTAGCTTTTACTAATAGGAAAAAATCAGAACTAGCTTTACCTGCTGTAGCTACATTAAATGATTCTAATACAGTTGCCACTGTAACTTCTAATGGTTATATTTCAAAATATGGCGACGGTAACGTGACATTTAATTTAAATCTAGCTGATCTATTAACTGTTGGTAGTGCTAACGGCTGTGTTGAATACAATATAACTGTAGGAGCGTTAGGTGGTACTGTCACTTACTTTGACTGTATAACAAAATCAAAAAGAGTAATATTTGTAAGTAAAGGTGATGGTAATTTTTCTATATGTGCTTTAAGTAGTCCTGCTGTTGTAGTAACTGGATCTGTTTCTGTTGGGTTATCTGGAGATACTTGTGATTCTACAGGTGTAGATCAAACATGTGCAACATGGAGTGTTGTATACAATCCTATTAGACCTTTAAGTAAATCAGTAGACATTAAGTTTATAAATTGTGAAACACTAGCTGTTCAGGTTGTAAGCATAGGATTAGGTTCCACAGCAACAACACAATGTGCTACAAGACAACCACCAATTAGTAGTGATCCTGGAGATGGCGGAGCTACAATAACATTAACAAATCTATCATGTACACCTTAATAAATAAAATATGCCTACACAAGCAATAACACTAACTTTTCCAACAGCAGTCAACGTATCTTTACAAATAGGAGATACGTTGTATTACGCTGGAGCTAATGACACTACTGTTGAAATAGGTGTTGTTACTAGTATAACTGTAAGCGCTGTCAACGGTACCGTGGCTGTTGTAGCTCAAATAGATACTCAAACCACACCGCCAGGAAACAATAGCTACATATTTTTTACTAAAGAAGCTAGAGGAAATACTTCAAATTTAAAAGGATATTACGCGGAGGCTCAGTTTAGAAACGACAAAATAACATCTGTTGAATTGTTTTCAGTTGGTTCAGAGGTATTTGAAAGTAGTAAATAGTTAACTTACTCTTTTAAAATGTAATAATAATAACATAAACAACAATTAAAATGGCACAAGGATTATATAAAAAAGGATCACCCTTAAAAATATCGGGTGGATTAATAAAAGCAGGAGTTGGTGGGCTAATGGGTATCGCTGGTGGTATTATAGGTGGTGGTCAAAGAAGAAGAGAGCAGAGAGAGGCGCAGGCAGAAATGCAAGCTAACAAAGCTAGATTTACTAATTTAGACACTTCTAACCTAGCTTCTAATCTTGACAATGCTTATGAAGATATGAGTGTTAATACAGGCGCTGCTGATTTTGCTAGAGAGCAATCACAACAAAACATGTCAAATACAATGGGTAGCATGGGTGCCGCGGCTGGAGGATCTGGTATAGCCGCTATGGCTCAGGCTTTAGCTGGTGCTGGTAACCAACAAGCGCAACAAGCATCTGTTAGTATAGGTCAACAAGAACAAAGCAATCAACTTAGAGCTGCTCAAGGTAGAATGAGTGTACAAAACGCTGAGCTACAAGGCGAACAACAATCTAGAAACGCTGAAAAAGATAAAACAGAAACATTATTTGGAATGAGTCAACAAAGACTTGGAGCTGCTAATGCTGCTAGAGATGCAGCTACACAGTCCATAACAGGTGGTATAGGCCAAATGGTTGGTGGGGTTGCTGATCACAGTGATATCATGGGCGCTTCTGGAGTTACACAATAATAAAACTTAAATGGCAAATTCAAACTTAATACAAGGCGCAGGTATAGCTGCAGATAGATTCGATAATATCCAAGGTGGTTTTAACGCAGGTGCTGGTGGAATAGGACCTAGTGAAGGTGCTTTGGCAGAGATGAGAAACACTCTATACAAGCAAAGGCAGGATGAAGTTGAGTTAAAAAACTATGTTAATAGCATGGACACTATAGAGGTTTCTAAAGTTGAACCTGGCATGAGAGACGAGGTTAATAGTTTCTTGATATCAAATAGAAACAAATATGCTAAAGCAGCCAAGGCAGCATCTACGCTAGATGCCGATGACCCAGCGTATATGAAAGCTATAGCTACAATGAACTCTATTAACTCAGATTTTAAATCATTAAGTACTAATTTAGATGAATTTAAGAAAAAAAGAGAACAATACTACACTGATACTAAAAACAACTCTATAAGTGAATCTTCTATTGTAAACGGAAACACAGCTAATTTAAATTCTTTGTATAAAAACAATGATTTTGATATAGTCATAGAACCTGGAGGAACTTTTCAAATTTCTCATGAAGGTGAATTCGTTCCATTTTCTGACTTTGAAAAAGATACAGACTGGAATTATCATTTAATTAACGCTCAAGGCTTTGATGATATAATGAAACTTACTAACAAGGCTCAAAATGGAGGTGCTAAGATTGAGGGTGGTTTAGAAACAAATTATAAATACCAGTTAAACGGAATGTTTAACACCATGGGTAGAGAAGATATGATGTCTATGGTTTACGACACAGTTATAAGTGATACTCCTATGAATGACAGATCTGATTGGAATGATGATCTTTTAGACATAGAAAATGATCAAGCGTTAAGATCTTACTTATCAGGAGTATATCTTGAAGGTTTGAAAAAAGTTGCATCATCTGCTTTCAATGAAAAGAGAGCTATTGCAAATCAAAAAATTCAAGATGCAGCTAATAAATCTAGAAGAATAGCACAAGCAAAAGCATCGGTTGTAAGTAATAAACCATTTATTGATCAATTTCAAGGCTTGAGCGATAAGGAAAAAGCTAAATTTTTAGCTGACCTTCAAAAAAGCCAAACACTTCCAACCAAATAAAATAAAATTAAAAATATGAAAGGCACACCTTTAAAACAAGCCCAACAGTATTCTTACAATGGTAAAGATTTTTCTATAGAAGAAATACAAGTTGCGGCTGATTCTAGCGGATTAAGTTTCGACGACTACGTTAGCAAGCATAAACTGATTAATGATGATTTTCAAACAGATCCTGTAAATGTGGAGGCAGTTGCGGGGTCGGAGATACAACCAATAAATACGGCCTCCAAATTGGAAAAATCTTTATCGGATTTCAAATTTAGACTAACAGGTGATAGAGATAAAAACGAAGTAAAACGCGTCGATCCACAAATTAAGAACGTTGTGCAAGATAGCACAAACCCAAACCAATACATAAAACGTATACCTAAAAAAATAAAAACTGCCGAAACTTTAGAGAAAGATATATTTGATGACATAGTTAATCCCGAAAATATAGACTTCGGTGTACCCGGATCAGAAGTTGCCGCTGCTGCTGCTGTTAAATTTGAAAAACTACAAAAACAAGGTGCGGACTTTTTAAGAAGAATATCTGTTAGAAGGATTAAAAATACAAACAAATCTAACATCTTAAACGCAGCTTCTTCTGAAGAAAAAGTAACAACTTTATTAGAGGTTCTTAAACCTAGCGTTAATAAAGAAGGTGTTCAAGATTTTAGTAGTACATCTTTTATTGGTAGAGTCTTAGGATCAGATGAAGAGGAAGGAAAAATAACCTTTGACAAAATATTTAGTGGAACTAATTTAGAGTTTGAAGAAGTAAACCAAGGCCAGTTTCAAGGTGATAATTACGCAGTACTTAATGCAGCGTCTGGAGGAACAACAGGTGGTTTTGAATTTATAAAAGTTAAAATACCTGGCTCGGAAGGGCATGTTGTATTAGAGCTTAATACTGATAGTCTTTTTACAGGTCAACAGACATCGGCTTTAAATAAAGCTAATTACAAGTTGCTACAAGACTACATGACTAAAAATGCTAGTCTAATAAAAACAGATAGAGACTTTTTTCAAAACAAAGAAAGTTTAAGAGATGAGGCAAGAGCTATTACTGAAATAGCTACAGAGAATAATCCAATTTTTATTGAAGAAAAACAAGAAATAAAGTCAAGATTTAATGTACTTAATCTTGATAAATCTACAGCGGTAAATAATACTGAGTTTTACAAAATAAATCAACTATTTGATGGTAAATACTCAACCGACAGAATGCCATATTCTGATGAAACTGGTAGTTCTCATGAAAGAGGTGTATTAGCAGATAAGTTTGATGCTGTTTCTAAAGAGCTAAGTGCGCTTAGCGATGATCGTATAGATACTCTTAAAGAAAAATACAAAGCTAAAACCATTGACGATCTTGCTAAGATGATGGTTTTGAATCAAGAAGCCCAAACTGAGACCTTAGGTTTAATTAATAAGTTTTCTCAACTATATATAGAAGATAATTTTCAAAGCAGGGATACAGCTGCCGCGTTAAACGTTGGTACAAGGATGCTAGATTTAGATCTAAATAAAGAGCTAGAAAGTATAACAAGTACGCAGAGTACTATATTAGATAAGTCTAAAGAAAATAAAAACATTCAACAAATAATACAAGACGTCATTGATCAAAAAGGCGGAATGACCCAGTTGCAGGAGGAACAATTAACTATAGCTTTAAATAACAATGGTATTGTTATAGACCCTTACGATAACGAAACTTATTCAGAAACTACAATTGATGAAAACGGTGTTGAGACTACAACGGTGTTTAATAAAGCGATTCTTAGTAATTTAAAAACACTATATGATCAAGCCTACATGGATAACGCTTCTTATTATAGTATATTTAACACATTAAACGACAAAGCTCAAAACATAGCTGATAAAAAAAATGAATTAAACGTGTCTATGGACGCGGCTTCTAGAAACTATGATTTAAGTGAAAAATATATATCTAACATTGCTTTAGGTACTCTTGACATTGGTGCTGGTATCGCAAACTTAGGTTTTAATGTTTTTACAGGTGGTGTTTACATGGACGAAGAAAGTCCGTTTCAAGACCTTTATAAAACTACAAATAGAGTTAGAGGTAGTTATGTTAGAGACGTAGACTTTAGTAGTGGAGCAGGTGGAGCTTTCAATTCAATAGGAAATTTTGGTAAATTTTTAATGCAAGAAGGTTCAAATCAACTTCCTATATTAGCAGCTATGGTTGCTAGTGGTGGTTATGCTGCTCTTGTAGTAGGCGCTTCCTCTACTGGTCAAAAGCAGATGGATATGACTTACCAGCTTGTAAATGGTTTAAAAGATCATTCACATACTTCAATGTGGTTAACAAGTTTAGGTTATGGTCTTGCTGAAGGTGGATTTGCGCATTTAACAACTGTACCTATTTTAGCAAGAGCAAAAAGAAACTTCTTAAAATCTGGCAAGCTAAAAGGTATGCAGGCTTTAAATACCTCGTCAAAAAACTGGGCTAAAGAAAATGCTAGAGGAACAGTTACAGATATACTTTTAGAACCTTTAGGTGAAATAGCAACTGTTGGTGTTCAAAACATGTTAGATGGAGTTGATGTCACTAGAGGTATGGACCATGCTGGTTTCTCTGGTTTTGGTTTTGGATTATTGTTTAGTGGTTTACCTTTTCTTAGAGGAGCTTATAATTCTAAATTTTCTTCATATGAAAGCATGAGTGAAATGCGAGGTTTGCAAAACAGCATCAATGAGATGGGTAGCAAATTAGACAGGATGAACTATGGTATGGGAGATATTAATCCTAATTTTTTCAAGACAAAGAAACAGTTAATGGATAACATGGCTAAAAAACAAGCCAAGCTTAATAAGTTAATTGAATCTAACACTACACTAATACAAAACACTTTAGGTGAAGAAGCGATTGGTGCTACTATATTCGTAAGGAACAAGCAGTTTGGGATTCAGAATAAGATTAAGGATATTAAAAATAATCCAGATATAGATGCGGCTACTAAGCAAAAATTAATATCTGATTTAGTTGCAGATTTTGACATAATAGAAAGTCGACTGCAGGATATGTTGTCTGATACAAATAAGAAAAAACTTAGAACTGCTTTTGTAGGTTTAGAGGTTACTAACAAAGAAAAATATGATAACTTCATTTCAGAAGCAGACGCTAATTTAATAGCTAAAGATCCTGACAAAAAACACACGCCAGAGGACGTAAAGAAAGAAGCATATAATCTTTATATGAAAGACAAGTTTGAAGCTACTGATGCTCAAGCCGCTGCTGAAGGTATTAATATATCTCAATTTAATACAGTAGACGAAGCTGTTACAGGCGTGCAAGCATTGGTTGATAACGGAACTTTAGATGAGCAAGTTGGTGCTGATTTTATAGATGGTATAAAAAACAATAATGCAGATGGCGCGGCATACGTTGATGCTAATGGTGTTAAGACTACTATTTCCGTAATGGAGAATAGAATTAAAAACGAACAACAATTTACAAAAACACATGAAATAGGTCACCAAGTATTTTGGGAGCTGTTTACTGGTAAAGGTGCTGATAGAATAGGTTTTGGTAATGTATCTAATCAACTTCTTACTTCAATGGAGATGATTGATAATAAAACTTACCAAAGCTTTATAAAAGACCAACGTATATACGACGGAGATGGTAACGTTGATCCTAAAGAAGTTATATCTGTTTTTCTTGAGTATATTGCCCAAGGTAAATTTGGTGAGAAAAAAGCAAAAGGTTTATCTGGTTTATTTGGTGTTCTTACTCAGCAGAAGTTTAAAGAAAAATATAAGTTTGATTTCAAAGGAGAAACTGATTCTTATAATTTTGTTGTTAATTTAGCTAAAAAAATACAAGACGGAACTTTAACAAAAGAAGATATAGCTGATGCTAAAGAGTCTAGCGTGGTGACAGATGCTCAGACTAATGACATAAAAGATTTTATAAATCAAACAAAAGAAGCTCCATCTGACGTAGCTAATAGTGCTGGTACTAATTTAGAAGGTTTATTAAATGACTTTGTTGTAGGGAAAATGAACATCGATAGGTCTAAGAAAGGACTACCTGTTTTACCTGAAGGATTTATTCCAAAGCCTGAAAAGAAAAGAGAAAAAATAAGATCTTTTGTTAACGGCATGTTAAGCACAGATGTTAACGGCAATCAAGTAACGGATTTTATGAAATCAAGATTAGTTGCTGAATCTGACGCTATGGGTCCTTATGTAACAACTATTTCTAATAAAATTTGGAACGGTTTAGATCCAATGAACAGAGAAGGTCAAACTATAGATACTTGGAAGCAACTTGTAGCTACAGAGTTATCTACAATGATACAGCAAGAGTATTTAAAACCAAATAAAGAAGGTGTTACTAAGTTTCAAGATTTAGATAAGTTCGTAAGAAACAGAGGTTACTTTAGAGTGTTTGAGTTAGCGAAAGCTACTTTTAAGCAAACTGCAGCTACTTTAGGTTTAGAGAATGTTGGAGACGTTGCTGACACAGAGGTTGATTTAGATGCTGAGCAAGCTGATCTTGATGCTGCTAAAAAACTAAGAGATAGTAAGGTTGATTTTGTTAACAAAGTTAAATTTATAGACAGCAGTAATAAAGCTGTTAATCTACCAAATAGTGTAGTAGATGCGATAACTAATAATATTGTAAAAACATTTAAAACTAAAAAGTTTAAGAATGAGTTAGGTACTAACAAGTTTAGAACAGAGCTAGCTAAAGAGTATGGCGGAAGCATAGGAACTATGTTTAAAAATGTAATGCAACGTGGTGAAAACTTTAACAACGATGTAGAGCTAACAAATGCAGATAAAAAAGGTAACTATTCTCAGTTTTTATCACAAAACTTTAACTTAATATACGATCTACCTATAGATGTATTGAATAAAAAATATCCTTTCTTAACTGAAAGCACAGGTGTTAGAATGAATGCTGAGCAAATCAGAGGTCATAATGATGCTATAGACAAAGGCTTGAGTGTTGGTAAAAAAATAACTGATATAAAGTCTGGGCCTTTTATATTTGAAAAAGTAAAAGACAAGATAAAAGCTAAAATAGATTATTTAAATTACTTTGAAGGAACAGGTGTTAAGCCTAACACTAAAGGAGCTAGACAGTTATCTTTAGCTGATACGATGGGTCAAGAATCTGCTTATGATATTCAAGGAGATGCTCTTAGAGAAGCTGGTTTTAAAACAGAGGCTTTTATACAAGAGTTAAATAAAAACGTAGGTAGAGTAGCTTTTAGTTCTGTTAGAGGTCTAGATTTTGGTAAACAATCTCAGTTTTATGCATCACTACCAGGTGTTGCTAGTATGTTAGACCCAAGCTCAACAAACTGGGCTGATCCTAAAAAAGTAGAAACAACGTTCAGAGAAATATTAAAAGATCAGTTACCTAATTTTACTAATTCAGAGGTAAACGCTATAGCAAAAGAACTAGCCGCTTACGCTAAGAAATTTAATCTTGTTGATCCTATAGTTAAAGATGGAGCTAAAGATTCTGGAATTCTTCTAGATTATATAAGTGACATGTTTTCTGAGAACCAGGTAAACCAAGCTCTAAGATCGTTTTTAAACTTAAACGAAGCTATTGCTCAAGGATTTGAGAATGACGTTAGAATACAAAGACATCGAGCTATACCTTTAGATTACATAAGACAGTTTGATAATGATCCAGTAAGACAAAGACAGGCTATTATTGACGTCATACAAAATAAACCTATGTATGCTGGTGCTGGTAAAATTGGCGATGGTAGATATCAAGTGTTTGAAAATACAAATGATTTTTACAAGCACTTAAACACTTTGCCTGGTATTGAAATTGATATACCTAACTCAAGAAAATCTACACAATCTTGGCTTAAGATAAACGGTAAAGAAGTAGCGCAAAGTGAAATTACTTTAATAGCAGAGACAAGTGCTGGCGGATTAAAAGATAAAAACTTTACTGGAAGATTAGAACAAGCTAAAAACGCTAGACGATATGTTAAAGGCATGATGGAATTAGTTGTTGATGGTGAATATGACAATATGGATTTAGCTATGTTAGTTAAACAAATGGATTCTCAAATGACAGCTCCATTAAAAAGAGCAGCTAACTTAGAATACATTGTACCAGGATTAAATCCTAAAAACGCTAGGTACGAGCACATGATACCTACTAATTTTGTTTTAATGAACTTAGTTGATTACTACAAGAATGACAGAGCTAATGCTGATACAAAAGCAGACGAGTTATTTGAAGAGTATAAAGTGGCTATTATACCTAAAAAAATGGATGATTTTCTAACCAAGGTTGGTTTACAATCAAAAATGAACTTAGGTTATAAGATAGGTGATCCTGCTTTTAAAAGATATTACAACATAAGAACTTGGGGTAACAAAAACTTTGTTGCTATAACAAGTATAAACCCAGACGCTACAACTAAAATTATTGGTGAGTCTTGGGAAATTGCAGGTAAAGCAGTCAACAAACAAAACTTGTTCCAAGAGTTACAACAATACAGAGCTGAGACTAAAGCTGTTGAATTAGGCTCTAAAGTAGCTTTTTCAGCCAAAGGTATAAGTGTTTGGGATTTTGATGATACATTGGCTCAAACTAAATCTAACGTGCTTTATACGCTTCCAGATGGAACGAAAGGAAAAATAGACGCTACAGAGTTTGCGTTACAATCTGCTGAACTAGAGTCTAAAGGTGCTAAGTTTGACTTTAGTGAATTTACTAAAGTTATGAAAGGTAAAAAGGGCCCTATGTTTGAGAAGGCTGTTGCTCGTAATAAAAAATTTGGAAATGAAAATGTTTTCATACTTACCGCTAGACCTCAAGGTGCTGCAAATGCTATACATACTTTTCTAAAAGGTATTGATCTTGATATACGTCTAGAAAATATAGTTGGATTAGCTGATGGTACAGCTAAAGCAAAAGCTGACTGGATGATAACTAAAATAGCTGACGGTTACAATGATTTCTACTTTGCTGACGATGCTATTAAAAATGTTAAAGCAGTAAAACAAATATACGATAATTTTGATATAAAAGGTAGAGTTCAACTAGCTAAAGTTGCTTTTAGCAAAGGTCTAAGTGAAGATTTTAACAGCATGATGGAGCGTCAAAAAGGAGTAGATCCTAATAAAACGTTTTCCGAAGTAGTAGCTAGAAGAAGAGGTAAGAAGAAAGGTGGTTTTAAATTCTTTATTCCGCCTTCAGCAGAAGATTTTAGAGGTTTAACTCAATATACTTTTGCTGGTAAAGGAAAACAAGGTGATGCAGATCAAACTTTCTTTGAAGACGCTTTAATGGCACCTTATTTTAAAGGTATAGCTGCTATTGAATCGTCTAGACAATCTATCAAAAATGATACTTCAGGTTTATTAAAGATGTATAAGCCAGTGGTTAAAAAATTAAACAAATTAATTCCAGGAGGAGACTTCACGTATGACGCTGCTATAAGAGTATATCTTTGGACAGAGGCTGGTATTGAAATACCTGGTATATCTAAAAGAGATCAAAAAAAATTACATGACTTAGTTAAGAATGATTCAGATTTATCTGGCTACGCTGCTGGATTACTTACCGTGTCAAAAGTAGATGTATGGCCAGAGCCTAGTAAGTACTGGGATACACAAACAACCTTAAGTGATTTACAAAACCTAACTGACAAAGTAAATAGAAAGCAATACTTATCTGAGTTTATTGAAAACGTAGATACTATATTTAGTGAAAAGAATTTATTTAAAATAGAGGCGCTTTACGGTAAGGCTACTAGAAGTGCTATAGAAGATTCTATTTACGCTATGAAAACAGGTAGTAACAGAACAACAGGTTCTAATAGCATTAACAACTCTTGGTTGAACTGGATAAACAACTCTGTAGGTACTATAATGTTCTTCAATAGAAGATCAGCATTACTACAGTTAATATCTTCAACAAACTTTATAAACTGGAGTGATAACAATGTTTTACAAGCTGGTTTAGCTTTTGCTAACCAACCACAATATTGGAAAGATTTCGTAATGATATTTAATTCTGACAAGTTAAAACAAAGACGTGGTGGTTTAAAATCAGATGTTCAATCAGCTGAGATAGCTAATGCAGCTAAGAATACAAAAGACAAAGCTAACGCAGCTATATCTTATTTGCTTAAAATAGGTTTTACACCTACACAAATAGCGGATAGTTTTGCTATAGCTTCAGGTGGAGCTTCTTTTTATAGAAATAGAGTTAAAACCTATACAAAAAAAGGCATGTCTAAAGCTGATGCTGAAGCTGCTGCTTTTCAAGATTTCAGTAAAGTATCAGATGAAGCTCAACAATCTGGTGATCCTGCTTTAGTTTCACAACAACAAAGAAGTACGGCGGGTAGATTAATACTGGCTTTCCAGAATACGCCGATGCAGTATACTAGGTTGATGAAGAAAGCTGGCCAAGATATAATAAATGGTAGAGGAGATTTTAAAACAAATTTTAGTAAAATAATATACTACGGAGCTGTGCAGAATTTAATATTCAATGCGTTACAGCAAGCGTTGTTTGCTTTAATACCTGGGTTTGACGATGACGATACTGATGAAAGTCTAGAAATTAGTCAATCTAGAAAACAAGCAAATATATTAAACGGAATGATGGATTCTATCATTAGAGGTAGTGGTATATATGGCGCTATCGCAACCACTCTTAAAAATACTATAAGAAAATTTTATCAACAAGAGAAAAAAGGATTTACAGCTGATCATACTTACACTATAATAGAAGCTGCAAACATATCACCTCCTGTAGGTTCTAAGTTAAGAAAAATATATAGTGCTATTCAAACTTATAGGTTTAACAAAGACGTTATAGCTAAACACCCTTGGGATTTAACCATAGAAGGTAGATACAATCCATCTCCTAATTACGAAATAATGGGAAGTCTTGCTTCTGCTTTAGTAAACATACCTCTTGATAGGGTCATGATAGAATCACGAGGCATAGCTGAGGCTTTAGATGCTAGGAATTCATCTATGCAAAGAATAGCTCTAGCTTTAGGTTGGAGATCTTGGGGTGTAGGTGCTGAAAACGAGGAGTTTGATGAGATTAAAGAAGAAGCTAAAGCTGTTAGGAAAGCAGAAGGTATAGAAAAAGGTAAACAAACTAGAAAGGATAATAAACTAAAAGAATTACTTGAGTACAATGCTAAAACGCCTGAAGAAAGAGCGGCTATAGATGCTGAAAAGAAAAGAAAAAGATCTGAGTCAGCGAGAAAAGGAGCTGCTACTAGGAAAGAAAATAAAAGAATAAAAGATTCTATATTAACCAGTGATTTAATAAAACTACTACAACAATGAAAAAACTCTTACTAACATTAACATTACTAACAACAACAATAGCTTTTTCTCAATCTCCTGAAGCTTTAGGTAAACAAAAATTCTTTAAAGGTTTATATGAAGATTTTTTAAAGTACAGTACAGTTTATGGAGCTGGTGATATAAGTAATTCAATTGAAGCATCAGAGTCTACTTTCTTCTTAAGAACTAATCCTGACGGAAGTCTATATTCTATTCCAGACGTAGTAGATAACACACCTGTTTTCCCTTATGATTATAGATATGGATTTGGAATTAGAAAATTAGCTAGATTCGATTACGAAAGAAAACCTAAAAACTTTTATGATGGTACAGAAAATCAATTAGCTTTCTCTGCACCTACATCTGCTTTTAAAGGTTTAGAATATCAATTCCACTTTGAAAAAGAAAGATGGAGAGGTGAAGATTTTACTAACTTTAATTACTTCCTAAAACATACAGGTAAATACCACATTGTAAAGATACAAGCTAGAGAAGTAGGTAAGATCAACTTAAACTATAACTCAGCCGAGGTTAGAGCTAGATTGCCAATAGGCAAGAAGTTTTCTATATCAGCAGGAGCTATAGTAAGAGGACATGAAAGAGCGTATGGATATAATCCAGTAGAAATATGGTTAAATGAAACAACAACAATAACAGGCCCAGATGGTGATACTCAAGAGTTTCCAGTTAATCAATGGTATGGGTTAGGTAGAGAATATGGATACACAGACCACTTTACAGAAACAACAACAGATGGAGTAACTACTCAAGATTGGATATGGAGAGATGCAGATGGGAATCAAGTAGCGTCTTCTGATCTAGACTTTAGAGAAAGAATAATGCCAGGATTAATGAATCGTTTTAACGGTGAAGCTTGGGATGAATTGGATGCATGGGTAGAAGTAGCTCCAGTAGTAGGTGTTGATTTTTACCATTATAAAAGAAATTTTTGGTTACACGCATACGCAAACTACATTTTACCTTATCACAAATATATAGCTGGAGAGGAAAAATTTAGCTACCTTAATAGAAACAATTGGGGTAAAGGTGGATTAATACTAGACAATGAATTAGAGCAATGGAATGATTATTCTGCAGGAATTAGCTTAGGAACAAAAATAGGGAAAAATTTAGGAATATTTGTTGAAGGAGAATATTCTAAAATGTGGGACAGTGAATTGTTCCAAACAACATTTGGATTAAATTACACATTTAAATAAAACATGAGCGCACCACAGATAGGAGAAGGGACTAAAGTAACTGTTGATTTAAAAACAATAAGTCTTATAGTCGGAGGAGCTATATCTTTAGCTAGCATGTATTTTGTAATGCAAGCGGATATTGCGGAGGCAAAAACATTGCCCAAGCCGTCAATAGAAAGAATAGAATATGATTTAAAAGATGAGTTAATTCGTCAGACTATAATGGATACTCAAGAAGATGTTGACAACATACTTGACAAGCTAGAGAAACTTGATGAAAGATTGTATGAGATAAGTAAAAATAGATAACATGAAACTAATTAAATTTATATTAATCATATTTACAATGAGCTCATATGCTCAATCTGACGTACCTGATAAGTATTGGATAACTGACGCTACTTTTGCTGAAGCTGTAAAAGGTAATGCATTTGAAGACAAAGACATAGTTGTTGTTGAATTCTGGGCAGAGTTTAATAAAGTTAATTGCTTTGTTGACTGGGACAAGCTAGATGTACCTTATTATAGAGTTAATATAGCTGATGCTCCAGAAGCGAAGAAGAAATACAGAGTACGTATGGCTCCTACTATAATAATATTTAAACAAGGTTCAAAAGAAAAAGTTTTCAAAGCAGGTTTAGATCTACTATTACCTACAAATCTAAAAGAAATACAAGAAACAATAAATGAAATTAATACTGCTTCTAGCTTTTAGTATACTAACAACAAGCATGTCGGCTCAAATAGCTGAAGATAAATATAAACATTACTTTGCTGGCGTAGCTACGAGCGGAGTTGCTTATAGATACGTATACGAAAAAACTAAAAATAAAAACAAAGCTTTAATCTACAGTATTGGTACGGCAATAATAGTTGGCGCGATAAAAGAAACTGTTGATTCTACTCAAAAAGGTAACAAGTTTGACCCCGAGGACTTGTTAGCTACCACTTTAGGTGGTTTAACTGTTGGGATAACCATTAAATTGTTTGACAATGATAAAAATAACAAAAAAATTTTTTAAAGATATTTGGAAATATTTCTGGAGTAAAACTACTATAGATGAAAAAGCTATAGCTACAATTAAAGAAACTAAGAAGAGAGTTAAAGCCATCAAAACTGAGATGGAAGATGTAGCTGAAGCTATCAAAGAAGTTGGTGATCAAATTGGAGACATTGGTGATGCTGCTGCTGGTAAGTCTAGAAAAGGTAGAAAAAAATCTAAATAATGAAAAAAATTAGTAAACACGTTAGCTACCGAGAAGGTATGTATAGCAGAACGGCAGAAAGACTTGGAATACAAAATGATCCTACGGATGACCATTTAACAAACATGGAGATTACAGCTGAAAAGCTATTTGAACCTCTTAGAGATCACGTAGGAGCTCCAGTTAAGATCAATTCGTTCTATCGTGGACCTAAACTTAACAAAGCTATAGGAGGTTCTAAAAAATCTCAGCATATGTCTGGTCAAGCTATGGATATTGATGATACATTTGGTCACATGTCTAATGCTGATATGTATTATTGGATAAAAGATAATTTAAGCTTTGATCAAATTATTTGGGAGTTTGGTACAAGTGAAAATCCTAATTGGTTACACGTATCATACGTTAGTGAAGAAGAAAATAGAAACAGATGTTTACAAGCATATAAATCAAACGGTAAAACAAAATACAAAGTAATATGAACTCACCATTATACAAAAAAGGATGTGGACCAAGGAATCTAGGCGCGTCAAAAGCTTCACCTTTTAAAAAAGCACCATCATGCTGGGAAGGTTATAAAGCTGAAGGCAAAAAAAAATCACCAAGCGGTAAGAAAACCTCTGGTGGCAGTACTAAAATGGTTAACAACTGTGTAAAAAAATAATTATGGCAGCAAAATTCAAACCACATAAAATGTACAGTAAAGATAAAATTGTTAAGATGGCTAAAACAATGAAAGAACACTTGGACTTAAAAGAAAAAGGATTCAATCATGATAGCAGACGTAAATAAAAAAAGGGAGGCTAACTAAACCTCCCTATTTTAACTAACTAACTAACTAACCATCACACGCAACGCAATCTTCGTTCATCGCTTGCTGTGCAATATCTCCACGTAAGACAGATTCTGTCCTCGTATAATATAAGGTTTTAACACCTTTTTTCCAAGCATCAAAGTGAACCTTGTTAAGCCATTTAGGCGTAGCTTCACTAGGAAATGCTAAGTTTAAACTCACTGACTGATCTACATATTGCTGTCTCAGTCCAGCTTGATTGACTAATTCTAGTTGATTAATCTCCTTAAAAGTTTTAAATACCTCCTTTGCGGTGACGTCGTGCGCCATAACAACATCATCAAGCTCAGTAATGTTTTGTACGCTACCACCGTCGGCCAGTATCTTGTCCCATGTCTCATTATTATTTATTTTAAGTTTTCTTAATAGTTTAACTAATGTAGGGTTTTTTCTTATAAAAGTACCTCTAGCAGATTGCTCTGTAAAAACGTTTGCTGCCCAAGGTTCTATTCCCGGAGATACGTTACCAGATAACTTAGAATTAGAAACGGTGGGAGCAATAGCACGCAAATGAGTATTACGCATACCAGTACCAACACACCAAAGAGGTTCACCATAAATCTCTGCAAGGTCCATTGAAGCTCGCTCACTTTCAATTTTAATTTGCGAAAAAATCTTCCTAGTTTCAAACTGAGATAGTAGACCTTCGAAAGCAATACCTTTCTCTTGGAGATACGTGTGCCATCCAAGTACTCCCAAGCCCAATGCTCTCCCTTTCTGCGCAGATCGTATAGAGTTTTCGAACCCGCGTAATCCTTTGGCTCTTTGAATAAATTCTTCCATAACGCCGTCAAGAAAGAATATGGCGTCATATATAAGGTTAGTGTCTTTCCATTCTTCATATTTAGCTAAATTTAATGATGACAAACAACATACGAAACTATGATTTTCATCTGTATGTAATGTTATTTCAGAACATATGTTAGTCATATGAACTTTTAATCCGTTTTGCTTATAAGCTTTAGGATTCTTTTTGTTAACGTTTCCTTTAAAGAGTATATAAGGTTCTCCAGTTGCTTTTCTTTTTCTAAGCAATTTACTCCACTTGTTTCTAGCTCCTGTATCTCCTTGCTCAAGCTTTCGCATGAACTTATCCCCAACAATAGCGCACTGGTGAAGGTTAAGTGACTGTCTGTTAACATCTCCTTTAGGTTCTCGTATTTCCAACCAGTCTTCGAAGTCTTCGTGTTCGATATTAATGTTAACACTTGCAGCTCCTCTTCGAACTGATCCTTGATTAGTGGCAAGTATTGTTGAGTCATATATTTTACAAAAAGGGACAACTCCGTCTGATGTTCCATTACCTGTTATTCTAGCGCCAGCGGGTCTAATTTGATTTATACCGATACCTACTCCACCGCCGTGCTTAGCGAGTAACATCATCTCTAAATTCTTTTGCCCTATGTCTTGGATAGAGTCTGCAACATCAATGCCAAAGCAACTGATAGGGAGGCCACGGTCAGTACCAGTATTACTAAGTACAGGACTTGCGAGGCATAACCACCCGTTCCAAATATACTGGAAGAAAGTTTCTGCCATTTCTGGCTTATATAATCGTCTAGCAACTGTCCTCGATACTCTTTCATAAGCTTCCTTTGGTGTCTCTCCTTCCAATAAATATCCTCCAGATATCGTTTTCTTGTAGACATCTGTGTCTCCCCATCTTGGGTAATCTTCTCCTTTAATCCACTCATTATTCCACATATTTTTTATTTATTAGTAAGGGTTCTTTTTTATATTCTCTATTCTTAGCATTAAACTTAAGTTGCATATGATACAACCCGTCTTTCTTCCATTTACCATTCCAAGGTTTAAAGTTTGATGATAACCTGTCATATGATTTAGCAAACTTCCATATTCTACTTCCGTCACCCTTTATCTTGTCTAGTGACTTAACCCAGAACATATCTAAAGGACCTAGCTCTCTACAAATATCTAACAAAGCTACTAATTCTTTTGTTCTCTTACCGGTGACACATATGTCTATATCAGTTGTTTTCCAACCGTTAAGTATTCCACCAACTAAATATAGATCATAATGCAACCAATCAAGCTTTAATATTTCTTCTACGTATCTTTTATATATTGGATCATCTATTCCTTGCATGTATGGTATAAAAACACCGTGAGGTCCTTTTACTCTACCATCTGTTTCATGGTTGTAATCATCTTCATTCCAAAAGGTTTTCATAAAAATAAATGTTTGGTCCAAGCAAATAAACCGTTTATATTTAAAACAACTAAGTTCCATTGCTTTCTAGCTGACGTTTGAATAACAACACAACAGAAACCTATGATAAATAACATAGGTTCCAGTGTCCATTGTCCAGCTATAAGAAAGCCTGCTCCGAAGTAACCAATTCTAGTTGATAACCTCTCACTCCAAGTCAAGCGTCTTTGCCTGACTAGATTCCTTGCTAGCTTCAGCTTTAAGCTTTTCCAACGCTTCATCATATTCTTTAAAGTTTTGTATTGTTTTTAACGTGCCAACTGCTAGCTCTCTTAAATGATTTTGCTCTTCAGCAACTTGATTTAATAGTTTAGCTATCTGCATTAGCCTTTGCTCCATTTGTATTAACTTACTTTCTTTCATTGTTCTTTTTGTTTACGTTTGGTTTTACAACAGGTATATTATTCATCGGCTTATAAGGTTTGATAATAACAGGAGTGTTGACCGGTTTGGTTCTTGGTTTAACTCTTGGCTTTACATTGCTGTTAGGTTTATTATAATTATTATAACCTTGATTGTTATATCTAATAGGATACCCATTATAATTACCAGGATACCAATTCTGTCTAAACCTAAATTGTTCACGATTTATTATTTCACGTACCCTGCTATCAAGTACTCTAAACTTAAAATCTCTAACTGGCACCGCTATAGTGTCTCCACTTTCAGCTATTGTTAATATACTTTTTATCCTATAATCTGTTGAAAGATTATACGTACTACTACAAGATGCTAGTGTTAATGCTAACACAATAATTATTGTTTTTTTCATGTTTTTTGTTTTTTATTATCTTTTTTAACAAAGTCTCGCATACCATTCCAGTTAAGATCTTTGTATATTTCTTCTTCTGTTATGTTTATTTTACCAAATATCTTCGAAGTCTTCTCCTTCGTTCGCTTTAGAATAGTCAGTCGGCCTAATAGCGAAGAAATCAGTATGAGTGACGCCCCCGGTAAGATGGTAAAACCAATCAAGATTACCTGCTGCTTCCTTGTCATACGCGAAATACGATCCAAGATCGATATAACCCAATTCCAATAGTTTTTCATTAGTTCTCTTTTTTATAAATTGTTTTAGATCATAAGACTTAATACCTTCAATGTCACCCATTTCAAACATCTTGTCTATATACTTTTCTTCAAGCTCTACCATTGTCTCCGCCGCTTTGATTATATCATCTCTACACTCTACTAATAAGCTATCATCTTCGTTGCACATGTGTCTAAATAATTGACAACCCATTTTACTGTGAAGAGATTCATCTCTTACAGACCATTTCATTTGCTGACCTATACCTTTAAGTAAATTACGTAACTGAAAAGAATAAAGAACAGCAAAGGCACTATATAAGCTAACGCCTTCTGCAAATGCTGAAAATATGGCCAATGAAGTTCCAATCCCCACAGTGCTATTGCCATCATAAGCAACCAAGTTATCAAAACGATCGGCTGTCGCAGGTTCGTGTAAAAACGCTTCATAATCTTCTAGTTTTAATGTTTCATTTAAATAACTATATGCTACAGCATGTACAGTTTCTTGTGAACCAAACATCATAGCCATTTGTCTTATTTCGTGTTTAGGAAACCACGATACAACCTTCTGTGTCCAATAGTCTGATACCGCGCATTCTGTCTGAGCGAATCCAAGAAGTATGTTCCCGACGAGGTTTTTTTCTTTTTCATTAAGTTTCTCATTCCAATCTTTTATATCACTCTGCATTGAGATTTCAGTATGTAACCAAAATGCTTGTGCTTGTTTTAACCAACCTTCTGTGTAATATTCAGGGTAATCAAACGGTTTGTACGCTACGCGCTCATCAAATAATCCCATTACTTGTAAATTTCTAAGGCAACATCTACGAAAGGCATGTATAGCACATAAGCGGTTTGATGTGGTTCTTCATATGTTCTCATACCTAATAATATACCTGGGTAATACCCTAGGCTAATAGACCAGTTCTTTTTTTCTTTCATATTTTATACTCTTTACATTGATTAATTAAATCTTTATATCTAATCCTGCCGAACTGTTGCCATTTCCATTTCCACCATTTCTCAAACTGACGTTCGCCATATTTCTGCCTAGCTATTCTTTTAGCTTCGAAAGGATTAACCTTACTGTTTCGTCGCATTCTTTATGATTTTGTGGTTTATATAATGTAAGTGGTCCTAATCGTCTTTCTGTTATTAGCTTTTTAAACAACTTCCATCTAAGAGGAAATGATTCATTAGCTCTACCTTTAGTTTCGATTATAAAACCCTTACCTACAAAGTCTGGCGTGTATTTTATATTTAGTATCTTTTTATTACCTCTGTTTTTATACTCTCCTTTACCATTTCCACATCTTTCATAAGATTCAAATGGAAAATCAAAGGCTTCGGACAACTCAAATGTTTGACCTTCATACAAAGATGTTATTTTAGCTTTTCTTAAAGCCATATACATATAACGCTCTAGCCCGGAGGCGAAGTTGATCCCATCATATGAGACCTTCTTCGACTGCACAGGACCTTTTTTTCTTTTAAAGTTTTTCTTCTTCATAATGTTCTCCAGTGTTTCCGTTTTGACCAATGATATTCATTCTTGCTAACATAGATTCTTCTATTTCATCTGTCAAGCACCGTTTAGCTGATTCAATATACAATAACGCATCCATTAATTCTTCTTGCACGTCAATTAAAAATCTATTAAGATCTTTCTTCTGACCTACAATCTCTTCCATCATAGTTGCGCCATACTTTTCTTGGCCTATGATACTGCGTTGATCCATTTTCTTTAATACTGATAATACAATTTCATCTTTAGTTTCTATATTCATTTATTTATCTTTTACAAATGTTCCATTAATCATTTTACCTGTTCTAGTTGCTATAACTTTATAAGCTTCATCAATACAATATTCAATATCATATCCCTGCATGTGAGCTAAGTTAGTTAATACTACAACCATATCACCTATTGCATCCACAATTTCAGGCTTATCATCTTGCAGCAAAGCTTTAGCTAGTTCACCAGCTTCTTCTTGTAGCTTAACATATTGCGTATGTGGATTACCTTCATCATATAAGCCTCTTCTAGCTGCCCAGTCTCTAATAAGATCAAATCTTTCATTTGTCTCTGGCACTGTTTGGTTAGCCATCATTAATAACATGTCAACTTGAGGTGTATGTGCTGGGTTAAAATAAGCTTCATAAAAAGCTTTATTATATATGTAAGATCTATCAGCGTTAAACATAGATATCTTAGCATTCTTCATTATCCATTTTATGTTCTCATTTGTTATTTCAAACTGGCCGAACTCTGTTTTCCAATTTAAACCTATGTTATCCATTAATCTACCTTTTAGTTTATTTAAAGGCACTGGGAATGTTGAGGTTTGTTCTGTTGCGTTTATTTTCATTTTTTTAAATAAGTTTTTATATTTTTTAATATCTACCTTATAGCCATAAGACTTTTGAAGTTCTATTTCACGGTCTGATATATACTCTATATCGTCTGACTGTTCAAGAACTTCATACTCATTCTCCTTATAGCCTTGCATAAGGGTAACCCTGTTATTAAGATTACGTGTAACTCCTATTTTTTTACCTGGTATGTGGTATAAATAATACATATTTTAAAGTTTATTGTTATACAAGTGCATATTATGAGCGTGATGATAGTAAGTACCTGTTTCAATACTTAGTCTCTTAGCAATCATTCGCTGCAACATTGAGAATTGATACTGATCATTACAGAAGCCGTACCAGATGTCATTAGAACGCATATAGACAGACATATTAAGTTTGTCGTTTAGTATTGTAAACTGAACTGCGTATGTACATGGTGTATCTTTTCTATAAGTTTCCCACTCTTTACCGTCATATATACTTAAAGCTGCGTGTCTAGTGTTTTTGTTCTGTCTTAGCTTAGCGACAACAAGATCTATTTGATTATTTCTTTGCCATTGCCAACCGTAATTAGATCTTACTTCTCTGTTTGAATCAGCCATCTTTTCCCATATCGGTGGTATCTTACCGTATATCTCACCTAGCTTGTCTATACTAGGATCACCTGATAAATACCATTCCCATTCAGCTTCAGCGTACTTTAAGCTCCATTTACGCTCTTTGTTTACTATATGGTTATCTTGTGGATTCATAATATAAAACCCACAATTAAACAAAGCTTTAGTGTCATCAAAATCATCACCGTAACAGATGATCTGATCTAATAAAAACTCGTATGCTTCGTTTGCATTTTCAAATCTTGTGTTTATCATAATAATATTTATAGTAACTGTGAATTTTCTCCCATATTTCAGTCTTCTTAAAGACTTGAGGGGATCTGTTTAATTTATTGTTAATGACTATGTCGACATTCCATTCAAAAGTACTGTGTGCCCAAGCTGATATTTTAATGCCGTTTGCTATACACCATTGCATATGCTTGAAGTTCTCTGTCGTGGGCATATGTTCACCCATATTTATACCTTTCTTAGCCATTTATTCCCAAGGCATTTTTTCTCCAGCAACATTTAATTGCTCATGAGGTATAAAACAACCTGACCTTGGTTCCCACTTAAAATGAGCTTCAGCGCCGTTTTCACCTAAGTTTTGAAACTTAACTTTTAAAACCTTAGCTTTAACGGTCTTAGCTTCATAGTCTCTGTGAACTAATATACCATGATAACTAGCATCATACCATTCACCACCACCTTTAATGTTATACATAGTTGGCTCTTCCATTTTGCCATCCTTATCTTTATACATTTTAGTTGGGTGAGCAACTACAAAAACTAATACATCATACTTCTTAGCAAAGATTTCAATCTTGCTTAAGTATTCCATAGTATATCTATTAACATCTTCTAACTTAGAATCTATATCTCTTACCTTATTAAAAGGATCAATAACTAAACACTTAATACCTTTACGTTTAACTAGCTCAGCTCCCTTACGCAGAACCGATTCTAGTGTGTAACGTTCCATATCTATATGAAAGTAATTAGTATTACAATGATCAGCTATTTGATTCCATTTATCTCCATGTATATCCTCAGCAGTTGGCATACCTTCCCAGGTTTTACGCATTAGCTTGTGAGCATGTAGATAAGTAGGAGCATTCTCGGGTGATGCAAAGGCTGTTTTCCAACCATAGTTACGATTGTAACCTACAACCATTTGATCAACAAAATCAGACTTACCACTACTAGGTATCCCAGTAACAGTAATAAACTGGCCGGTATATGTAGAAAAAATTTCATCGAAGTTTGATAGGCCAACTTGAAATCCTTTCTTAAAACCATTGCGAACAAAATCCGTAATCTCGTTTTCAATATCATTAAATGTCGTGACATTCTCCAACGGTACTGGTCTTGCTTTTGCAATACGCTCTGATAGTTTTTCTTTTCCATGTTTTTGTAGGTATTCGTTTGCATCTTTACAGTCATCAAATGATGCTAAGTAACAAACTTCAGCTCCAAGTCTACGGACTAATTCTGATTGTAATGCTTGCCCTGCCTCATCTGAATCTACCGCTAGTATTACTTTGTCTTTATCTTCAAAGTAATCTATACAGTTATCAAGATAGTCTAGGTTGTTAGAGTTTAGTGTAGCGCCATTAGGTACTGATATAGTGTTTGGTATACCAGCTTCATGAAATGCTAACACATCCATCTCGCCTTCAGTTATAACACAATAGTCATAACCTACTATACTGTTTATATTATAGAATACTTTTTCAGCACCCTTATATAATTTAAAGTTCTTTCTTCCATCGCGATACTTAACATTAATAAGTTGATCGCCCATAAAGTAATTAAACTTAATCGTGTTCTCATTCTTACCTGTCTGAGGCATCCACTCTGTACCCTCTCCAACTTTACAGTCGTTGAGAGTATGAGCTGATATTCCTCTAGTTTTAAACCACTCAGCTACTTTATCACTTATGCCAAAGTCTTCATCTGGAACTTCAGGATTTGGTTGCGTAGGTCTTATGTAGACTTTCTCACTAGCTCCTTTACGTTGATATGTATGTAGTTGAAATGATGTATTACAGTTGTGACAAGTACCGAGACCCCGTTCCCAATCATATGAAGCACATTTTGCTTTCACATTTTTAGGTTTTCTATCAGTAGAACAGTTAGGGCATATACCCTGTTTCTTTCCTTCCTCAAGCTTATGTTGATTGAACTCGTCAATCAAAAATCCATTGATCTCTGTTGTTTGCATTTAGTTTGATTTATTATATTATCATATAGTATTCGTATTTAGTTTGTATTAAAAAGGAAGATCGTCTGGTGGAGCTGATTGAGCTTGTGCTTGCTGAGGTTGATCATCTCTAGGTGCAGTCGCTACGTTGTCTCCGTTTGTCCATACTACCTTCACGTTACCAAGATAAGTTTTAGCTACCTTAGCCTCTCTTTCTTCTTTTGATTGTTCTACAACCACTGGTCCTTGATTACCGAACTGATCGACTTCATCGTTTAAGGTTATCGTGATTGGTAAGTATTTACCTTTTTTACCTACGTAGATTTTCTCTTTAGGTATTTCATTTAAGTTAATACTTGCTTTGATAATTGATGCCATTTTTAAAGTGTTTTAGTTAAAAAATATTGTTTAGGATCAAAGTCCTCAGACTTATAAAATAATTCATAAGCCTGTACTGCTCTTTCTACTTTATCCTTGCCTCGAGCATAAAACTCTGGAGAGCAATCAAAGATACCTATTTGGTGAGTGCTTTTATCTATTACGATAAACAACATCTCGTAACCAAACAGCTTACTGTAAATATAAGCTTGTGAGTCGTAATTGTATTTAGAAGCTGAATATTTAAATTTAGTGATGTCTGCTGTTGTCTTTAAATCGATAATCAGCTTTTCATCATGGTTTACAATATCGGCTTTACCCTTCCACAATTGACCTTCAAGCTCTGTAATCCCTGGTCTTTCGTATTCCACGTTACCTGATCTTATTAAGTCATTACATACTTCGTTGCTTAGCATCTTTTCTGTCATTAAATCAATTTGATCAACCTCGTGTTTTAATAAACACATTTCACCATCTGAGATCTCCTTATATACTTTAGTATTTCTAGTTGTAGCTTCTACTATCTTAAAATTCTTAAGCTTTTCTGGCTCAAGTATTGCTGTGTGAAAGTATCCACCGACTAGAAACGCAGGTCTGTTAGCCTGCTTTTGTCCTAAAGCTAAAGGGTTTGTTAATAGCGTAGAGATGTCTGAATTACTTAGATACTTTTTACCAAAGTCTCCATAGTAATTACTATCATCCTCTAACGCTTTCAAAGCTTCTTGCTTGTTCATACTACAGTGTTGTTAATTGTTGCTCTACTTCTTTAGATAGAGAGTATTTAGCTTTAATAGCATCTACCTTGCCACCTGCTTTTACGTAGTCCTTAGCTTTAGTAAAAGCTGGATCTTTAGTCGAGGTTAAGGTTGGTTTAGATGCTGTTGGCGGCGTAAATTTCTTCTTACCGTGATCGTTTGTTGCATCACTATCAGCTGTATCATCTATTAAGAATAAGTTACCTAACGCGTATTTTTTGGCATACGAAGATGCAGAGCCAAACTGTTGAGGTACGTTCATACCTTTTTGGTTTAAGTCGACACCAACGATAGACGTAGCGTGTATAGCATTGTCGCCATCACTAACTGTTGCAGTTGACTGCATCATTGGTAAGGGATCAACGCTAATGATAGTCTCATTAATCGTTACTGATACTCCTAACTCTAAGAGAAAGGGTTTTGTTGCTTCTAGGATGTCTTCGGCTGATCTGAAGTTGTACTTGCCGAATGAATTAAATCTGGATTTTTTAGATTTAAATTTTGTCTGGATATTTGCCAGTTTTTCATTTATGGTCATATGGTTATTTATTTGGTCTATATATATAATTACACATAAACGTTATTAATTAAATTTTATTTTTCGCTTAACTTACAGGTAGTCAATCACTTGTGAAGGATCTGTATTAGCTATTAAGTTTTTTATACCGTCTCTTTTTATCTGTGAAACTCTTACTATAGCTGTGTTAACTTTCATGTTTAGTTTTCTAGCTATTTCAATAGCAGAATGTTTATCACAATCAAGACCGTAGCTCATTCTAATAACTTCACCTTGCTCTTGAGTTAAGTGTTGTTTTATTAAACCTACTAAGTAAGCATTCATCAAATGAATGTTATAAGATGGTGATTTGTCTTCTATGTTTTCAAAAGGATTTATATCATCTCCAACAGATTCATCTATGCTAGAAAATACAGAGTTAAAGAACATAGACACCATCTTGTTGTCTTCAGGGTTATTTCTAATCTCATTAAGCTTATGCTCAGGTATACGTATGTCACCTCGTTTCATATCGATAGCTCTACGTATTTGACCTTTTATTCTCTTAGATAAAAAAGACTTTAATGTTTTTTCTTTGTCTTCAGATTCACCCATCATTTCCCATGATATCTTATCCACTGCTAGTACTAAACCTATACTACCTTCTTGCAGAAGATCGTTGATACTTAGTACACCAGAGGCTTGCTGTGATGTAGCAAATTTTCTAGCTAAACTCTCTACTAAAGGTAGGAATTTAACGATAAGTTCATCTCTCGAATAATCAGAGTACTCTGTCTTGTTATCAGGCATGGTACGCTTTATATCTTCCTTATATCTTATATAGTTTTGTATGTTATATTTTTTCATTATCCATGTTTAATATTTCTTTTTCGTCTCTTAACTGCTTTGTTAAGTTACGTTGAACTGTTCTAGTGGAGCAATCGAGTAAACCTGCTATTTTTGCCCATGTTATATTCTCATATTTGTAAGATATATCTAACATAGCATTATATATAGCTTCTTCGTTTACTCTACTTGATCTACCTATTAATTTTCCTACAATACTCATCTTCTCGCTAGCAGTTAAACCGCTATAGTCTTTAAATATTATCTTTCTAATCTTATTCTTAGGTGCTTCGCCGCCTATTAAAAATACATCGTCTATCATTTCACTTAGCTTACGTTCGCCTATAAAAAATGTAACGAATCCATTATCTTTGTCTGCTATAAATTCATAAACATGCGATGGTAATAATCCATTATCTTGGTTTAGATAATATAGAACTAGAAAATGCCACTTTAAAGATCTATACGTTGTGATCTTTGCTTTGCTACGAAACAAGTGATAACATTCGTATGTACCATTCTTATAGTAGCTATACAAAGCGGTTTCTTCTGTTGGTACATCGTTAATAGGATCTTGACGATACGCTATTCTACGATTATTCAACCATTTCATGTTTCTATCTTGTGACATTAGCCTCTTACTTTATTCCCTCTACGGGCTGTTGTCACCCTAGGTTTTATAAAATTTTTAATTTTAGTTCTTATTCCGAAGGAATCATTTGATTCCATGTGTTTGTATAATATTCTACTCATAAATTATTTCTATTTTTACGGCTTCCCATTTCCCACCTCTTACGTCTGTGTCGACTAAGAAATCTATCCTGTTTGTCCATCGTTTATTCATTCTATCTTGTACTGTCCATACTCCATCCATATCTCCAGCGCCTGACACTAGCACCTTAACGCCAAATATAAAGCCTAAGTTTTCTAGGTCTCTACTAACAGCTAACCATCTATGATCACCTGGGCAGCACTCTTCTATGTGAGCTCCTGACGCAGTTATAAATGGTGTGCTATCTGTTTGACTTGGATCAGCATGGTATATAGTCGCGGTTACCAATATGTAAGTTAATATATTCATCTGGTCTAAATTTAAAATCTTCGTTCTTGTTAGCTACAGTGTGTTTATCACGCTCGTAGTAATTCCAATAAGCTGTAACGCTACAACCCTCAACCTTATAATCGTCCGGCATACATTGAGGAGGTTCTGTAAAAGTACTTTCCGGAATTGTGGGTGGTAAATGTTTTAAAGTTTCTGCGCATTTTGTTATTGTTAAGTGTGTTCGTTTATATCTCTTTGTGTATTCTTCTCCTAGTGCAATCATGTGGTTGTAAAGCCATAGATACTGACTAGCATTCTGCCTACACCATATGGTAGACGGATGGTTGTAATGCGCTTTTTTATAAGGCACATTGTCTCCGTTACCATAATGATGATGAGCAGTGCAAAGCATTTGAGCACATTCTAGTATCATTTTTACTTTATGCTTATCGTAGAAATAGCTTGCTGCTTTGGCTGGATCATTGTCTAAATAAAATATATTCATTAGTATTTTCTTTTACTTATTCTATTGTAGTGTGCATCTAATAATAAGTGTACTACTTCTTCGCTTATCATATTGTCGTTAAACAATTGGTATATTAACTTACTCATAGTTACGTAGGGTTTTGTAATGTGGATGTCTGTAGCTGTTTGCTTTAGT
>Ga0209816_1000213_pt1 | contig 48037 bp, 42 predicted proteins | sample CoawatmetaG01DNA_FD_187509 | JGI IMG/M metagenome (GOLD analysis project Ga0209816, IMG submission 187509) | Marine microbial communities from the West Antarctic Peninsula - Coastal water metaG017-DNA (SPAdes) (version 2) | ecosystem: Environmental > Aquatic > Marine > Coastal ...
CCCCCAGCCCCTCCCGCAGGCGGGAGGGGCTGGGGGAGGGCAGGGCCGCGGGCTGCGTCTCGGGAGATCACTCCCTCCCGATCAAATCGCCCCCGAAAACGTATCGCACCGGGCCGGATCGCCCGTCTCCATGCCCCTTCGCAGCCAGCGCATCCGCTGTTCGGACGTGCCGTGGGTGAAGCTGTCCGGCACGACACTGCCGCCAGCCTCGCGCTGGAGCGTGTCATCGCCGATGGCGCGGGCGGCGGTCATGCCTTCCTCGACATCGCCGGGGTCCAGCCGGTCGCGGTTCTTCGCGGCCCAGACGCCCGCATAGCAATCCGCCTGCAGCTCCAGTCGCACGGACAGGGCATTACCCTCCGCGCGGCCTGCCGCCTGCTGCGCCTGGCGGACCTGGTCGGAGGTGCCGAGCAGCGTCTGGATATGATGGCCGAATTCATGCGCCACGACATAATAGCGGGCAAAGTCGCCCTTCGCGCCGAAGCGATTGGCCAGTTCGTCGAAAAATCGGGTGTCGAGATAGATTTTGCGGTCCGACGGGCAATAGAAGGGGCCGACCGCCGACTGCGCCGTGCCGCAGCCCGACTGCACGCTGTTGGCACCCGGCCGGAAGAAGCGCAGGCCCGGGGCCTCGAAGCGCTGGCCGCTCTGGGCGAAGATCTTTTCCCAGGTGTTGTCGGCGCTGCTGAACGCGCGGCAGGTCTCGCGGCGTTCGGGCGAGGCTTCGCAGACCTGGCGCACGCCCTGGCCACCGGTGGAGTCGGCCGAGCGCGTGACCGGCGCATTCCCGCTGCCGCCGCCGTTCAGCAGGCCCATCGGGTTCATCCCCAGCACGGCCAGGATGATGAGCACGACGATGATTCCGCCGCACCCGAAACGGCTGCCGATCAGGGGGAGCAGGCCGAACAGCAATCCGCCACCACCGCCGCCACCCCCGAAACCGCCGCCGGACTGCGCCTCGCCGACGTCGATGTCATTGTCATAATCGTCGAGCCGCATGGCACCGTCACCCCTTTGTCGTCTCGCCCGCCTACCGGGTCTTGGACGATTGAACCCGTGAACGCCGACGGCGGTTGCACAGGGGTGTATCTGACCGCATGGTGCGGGGTAGGCGCAAGGGAGAAGATGATGTTCCTGAAGGGCAAGACGGCGGTGATCTCGGGTTCCACCTCGGGCATCGGCCTGGCCTATGCCAAGGCGCTGGCGGCGGAGGGCGCGGCGATCGTGCTCAACGGTTTCGGCGAGGCGGATGCGATCGAGGCGAACCGTGCCGAACTGGAAAAACTGAGCGGCGCGCAGGCGCTGTACGATCCCGCCGACATGACCAGGCCGGATCAGATCGCGGCGATGATCGACCGCGCGGCGGCGGAAACCGGCTCGGTCGACATCGTCATCAACAATGCCGGTATCCAGCATGTCGCCCCGATCACCGAATTTCCGGTCGAGAAATGGGATGCGATCATCGCGATCAACCTGTCCTCCGCCTGGCACATGATGCGCGCGGCCATTCCGCACATGCGCAAGCAAGGCTGGGGCCGGATCATCACCACAGCCTCGGCGCACAGCCTGGTCGCGAGCCCGAATAAATCGGCCTATGTCGCGGCCAAGCACGGCGTGGTCGGCATCACCAAGACGGTGGCGCTGGAGGTCGCGACCGACGGCATCACCGCCAACTGCATCTCGCCCGGCTATGTCTGGACGCCTTTGGTCGAGAACCAGATTCCCGACACGATGAAGGCGCGCGGCCTGACCCGCGAGCAGGTGATCGACGATGTCCTGCTGAAGGCGCAACCGACCAAGGAATTCGTGACGATCGAACAGGTCGCGGCGCTGGCGCTGTTCCTGTGCCGGGACGAGGCCAAGTCGATCACCGGCGCCAACCTGTCGGTCGATGGCGGCTGGACCGCGCAATGAGGGCCGGGCGGCTGATCCTCGGCGCGACCATCGCGGTCATGGCACTCGGCTCCTCCCAGGCGCGCCGCGTGCAGGAGGCGAGCGACTGGCGGCTGGCGGCGACCGAGGAGGATCGCGTCCGGATACGCGGCTGGCGCACGGCCTGGATCAAGGGGCTGGCCCAGGCGCGGGGCGGGGGTGCTGCGGCGGACATCGCGGCGCTGGGCCTGCTCGCCGATCCGGACCATTCGATCGCCGGGCCCGAACTGCCCGATGGCGAGTATCGGTGTCGCACGATCAAGATGGGGACGCAGGGACGCGCGACCCTGACCTATGTCGCCTATCCCTATTTCCGGTGCCGGGTATCGCAGAAGGGCGCGCAGCTGGCGAAGATCGACGGGTCGCAGCGGTTGAGCGGGCGGATCTATCCCGACACCGATGCGCGCAGTATCTTCCTGGGCACGCTGATCCTGGGCGACGAGGAGCGGTCCTATGCCTATGGCCGCGACCGGGCGCGCGACATGGCGGGCGTGGTCGAGCGGATCGAGCCGCAGCGCTGGCGGATCGCCTTTCCGTTCCCGGCTTACGAGTCGGTGGTCGACATTCTCGAACTGGTGCCCGCCGCCCCGGCGCCTTGAGGGGCGGGGGGTACCGCCGGCGCCGCTGTGAGGGGGGCGCCGGTCGGCGCGGCGGGAGCCGCCTGGAGCGGTGGCAGCGAGGCGAGATAGGCCTTGCCATGCTGCCCGATCACCGTGACCCGGTCCTTGTTCGCCTCGGCCACGGCCTTCAGATAGGAACGCGGCTTCTTCATCAACTCGGGATGGTCCAGGCCGACCAGGCCCAGCCGCCGCGCCGCTTCCTGCACGAAATGGATGCAGTTGCGGTTGTTGAGATTATAATGGGCGTCCCCGGTCTTCTCGTCCCAGGCGGCGACCAGCGCCAGGATGTCGGCATATTGCGCGTCGGTCATGACGTAGGAGAATTGCGCGTCGCTGGTCGCGATATAGAAGGGCTTGGAGATATCCAGCCGCCCCTTGACCGTGCCCATCAGCAGCGCGGGCGAGATCGACTTGGCGGTGAAGCCGTAATTGGCATCGACCGGCTGGCCCGTGGCCTCGACCGTGCCGCGCAGGCTGAAGAAGGTGTGCGGGAAGCTGTCGCCCAGCTCGTGACTCCAGAAGGTGATGGTCACCGCGGCCTGGGCGGGCATGGCGCAGCCCAGCGCGAGGAACAGCAGCGCCGCGAGTCGAAGAAGCTTGGTCATGACCGATCTCCTAGCGCAGTTTGGGGCGCCGCCGCAGCGGCATTTTCATGCTTTTCCGGGCGGATATAGATGGACGACAGGCTGGGCACGGCCTTTCGCAGATCATCCTCGAGCACTTCGATCATCGTCTCGGCGGCGCCCATCGGCAGGCTGTCGACGAAATCGGCGCTGATCGCCGCGAAGATGCTGTCGGGCGCGGTATGGATTGTGCGGACATGGTTGACGCGCGTGATCCAGGGACGCGCGGCGACGATCGCCCGAATGCGCTCGACCACCTCGGGGTCCGCCCGTTCGCCGATCAGCAGCCCCTTGGACTCGCGGGCGAGCAGGATGGCGACCAGGCCCAGCACGATCCCGATCAGGATCGAGGCGACCCCGTCGATGCGCGCATCCCCGGTCGCGTGCGACAGCCACACGCCGAGCGCGGCGATGACCAGACCCGCCAGCGCCGCCGAATCCTCGAACAGCACGATGAAGCCCGGCGGGTCCTTGGAGTCATGGATTGCGCGCCACCAGCCGCTGTCGCCCTTGGTCCGCGAAAATTCGCGCACCGCGATCGTCCAGCTGGCGCCTTCCAGCGCGAAGGCGATGGCCAGGACGATATAGTTGACCGTCGGATCGCGCAGCGGCTCGGGCGTCTGGATGTGCAGCCAGCCCTCATAGATGGAGATGCCCGAGCCCAGCGCGAAGATCATGATCGCGACGACGAACGCCCAGAAATAGAGTTCGCGGCCATAGCCGAAGGGGTGGATCGCATCCGGCCCGCGCTTCGCGCGCTTCTGGCCATAGAGCAGCAGGATCTGGTTGCCGCTGTCGACCACCGAATGCACGCCCTCGGTCAGCATCGAGGAGGATCCGGTGATCCCGGCCGCGACGAACTTAGCGATGCCGATGCCCAGATTGGCGGCCAGCGCGCCATACAGGACGATATTCTCGCGAATGCGCGCGGTCAGGCCGGTGTCGGGCATGGCGGGTTAAGCGTGCGATGGGGGCGGTTGTTCCGTGGGGCCAACAAAGGGGATGGGGGGGCTTATCCCATCCTCCGTTCAGCCTGAGCGCAGTCGAAGGCCACGGGACTCCTTGGCAGAGGTCGGGACGTGCACTTCGACTTCGCTCAGTGCGAACGGGGTGGGGGCTTGATACCGTCCGCCGTTCAGCCTGAGCGAAGTCGAAGGCCATGGGATGCCCGGCAAGGGCGAGGGGCCTCAATCGTCACCCCCGCGCAAGAGTCACGATGCGATGCGTCCCAGCCGGTGGTACAGATGCGCGAACTTGATCGAGCGGGGGTCGTCGGCGACACGCTTGACGTGTTCGGCGATGGCTTCCTTCATCAGTGCGAAGTCCTCGGTGGAGAAGACGGCGCGGCTGCGTTGCGGTTCGGTCGGCATGGCATTTTCTCCTTTGGTATTTATGCGGCCTGGACGAACTGGGCCGCCTCGGTGGATTCGGCGAGCGCGGTGGTCGAGCTGTCGCCGCCCGCCGCGATCTGCGCGATCAGGTCGAAATAGCCGGTCCCCACCTCGCGCTGGTGGCGGGTCGCGGTATAGCCATGCGCCTCGGCGGCGAACTCGGCCTGTTGCAGCGCCGAATAGGCGGCCATGCCGCGATCCCTGTACCCGCGCGCCAGCTCGAACATTCCGTAATTCAGCTGGTGGAAGCCGGCGAGCGTGACGAACTGGAACTTGTACCCCATCGCTCCGATCTCCCGCTGGAAACGGGCGATGTCGTCGCGGTCGAGATTCGCCTCCCAGTTGAAGCTGGGCGAGCAGTTATAGGCCAGCATCTTGTCCGGATGCTCGCGCCGGATCGCCTCGGCGAAGCGGCGGGCGTCGGCGAGATTGGGCTTGGACGTCTCCCACCACAACAGATCGGCATGGGGCGCGAAGGCCAGTCCGCGCTTGATGCAATGGTCGACGCCGGTGCCCTCCTTCAGGCGGAAGAACCCTTCCGCCGTGCGCTCGCCGGTCAGGAATTCGGCATCGCGCCGGTCGACGTCTGAGGTGATCAGCCGCGCGCTTTCCGCATCGGTGCGTGCGCAGATCACGGTCGGCACGCCCGCCACGTCCGCCGCCAGTCGCGCGGCATCCAGGTTGCGGATATGCGCCGCCGTCGGGATCAGCACCTTGCCGCCCAGATGACCGCACTTCTTCTCCGAGGCCAGCTGGTCCTCGAAATGCACGCCCGCTGCGCCCGCCGCGATATAGGCCTTCATGATCTCATGACAGTTCAGCGGTCCGCCGAACCCGGCCTCGGCATCGGCGATGATCGGCGCGAACCAGTCGCGCGTTGCGCCGCCTTCGGCATGTTCGATCTGGTCGGCGCGCGCCAGCGTCGCGTTGATCCGCTTCGCCAGTTCGGGCCCGGCATTGGCGGGGTAGAGCGACTGGTCGGGGTACATCTGCCCGGCGGTGTTGGCGTCCGCCGCGACCTGCCAACCCGAGAGATAGATGGCCTTCAGCCCGGCGCGGACCATCTGCATCGCCTGATTGCCCGACAGCGCGCCCAGTGCATGGACATAATCCTCGCTCTTCAGCAGCTCCCACAGCTTCAGCGCGCCGCGCCGCGCCAGCGTATGCTCGACCGCGATCGACCCGCGCAGCCGCGCGACATCGGCGGGCGTGTAGGGCCGGGCGATGCCGTCGAACCGTCCGGCGGGGGCGGGGATCAGATCCTGGAAAGTCGGCATCGCATCATCCTTTACAATTGGTTCGTTCTTGACGCGCAGATTGCGCGGCATGTGACGGGGAATGAAGTGGTTGCGCTACTTTTGGCGCGTCATCGCGTCGGAGTAGCGGCTGATGCGATCGGTCGTAGTGTAAAGAATTGACACGCCAGCGCGCCTCGCGCAGCCTGCGCGCAGGAGGGCAGGTCATGAGCACCGCGAAGCTGATCGCCGGACACGCCGTGCGCCGGGTGCGTCGCCAGAACGGCCTGTCGCAGGCCGCCATGGCCGAGATGCTGGATATTTCGCCCAGCTATCTCAACCTGATCGAGCGTAACCAGCGCCCCGTCTCGGCAGCGCTGCTGGTCCGGCTGGTCGAGACGTTCGACTTCGATCCCCGCGCCCTGACGGCGGCGGCACCGGGCGGGGGGAGTGCGGCGATGCGGCGGCGACTGGCCGATCCGATGTTCGCCGATCTGGAAATCGACCGCAGCGAGCTGGAGGAATGGCTGGCGGCGGCGCCGGGCGGGGCGGAGGCGTTCGCGCGGGCCTTTGACCGGCTCGCCGGGGCGGGCGGGGGACATGGTGATGCGGCCGCCACGCCGGACCCCACCCTGCTGGTCCGGCGCGAGATCGAGCGGTGGCGAAACCATTTTCCCGATCTCGACAGCGCCGCAGAATTGCTGGCCGACGAATTGCGCCTGGCCTCGGGCGACCTTCACGCGGCGCTGACCGAGCGGTTGCGGGTCCGCCACGCCTTGTCGATCCGGGTATTGCCGGTCGACATCATGCCCGATCGGCTGGTCCGCCTGGACTTGCACGCCCGGCAATTGCAGCTGTCGGAGATGCTGGAACCGTCGGGACGGGTCTTTGCGCTCGCCGTGCAGCTCGCCCAGTCCGAAATGCGCGGCGAGATCGACGCGCTGGCGCGGGGCGCGGCGTTCGGCGATCGGATCGCCGAGCGGCTGTTCCGGCGCTATCTGGCGCAGTATTTCGCGGCGGCGCTCGTCATGCCCTATGCCCGTTTCCTGCGCGCGTGCGAGGCGACGGGCTATGACCTGGCCATTCTCCGCCGCCGGTTCGGCGTGTCGCACGAGCAGCTGGCGCATCGGTTGACGACCCTCAACCGCGTCGGTGCGCGCGGGCTGCCCTTCTTTCTGATGCGGATCGACCGGGCGGGGCAGGTGTCGAAGCGGCTGGTCGGCGCGGCCGATGCCGGGCTGGTCGATGGCGAGGCGCTGTGCCCCCTCTGGAACGCGCTGGCGGCATTCGACCGGGCGGGCGAGCCGCTTGTCGAACGCGTCGTCCTGCCCGAGGGGACGTCCTTCGTCACGATCGCGCAAAGGGTCGAGCGGGCGGGACGGTCGCCGACGGGCATGGCCGCCCGGTTCGTGGTCCTCCTGGGACTGGCGGCCGAGCTGTCCGGGCAATGGGGTCCTGTGCCGGGGCTGGAGCCGGTGCCGATCGGGCCGGGATGCCGTCGTTGCCCACGCGCCGACTGTCCGCAGCGCTCGCTTCCCGCCATCGGGCGTGCCCTGTTGGTCAATGAGCGCGAACGGACCGTCGCGTCGCTGCCCTGTGCGGGCGATTAGGTCCGCTCGCCATCTACCTGCCCGCTCGTGCCGGAGTGAAGAGAGGGAGGAAAATCCGGATCCTTGAATGTCGATCCGCCTCGAACCCCGATCCCGCAACGCTCGTCCATGGTTACGCCAGCGCGGCCTCCCGGGGCATGGATCAGGTGGCAAAGGCTTGGGGTCAAAGTCTTTTAACCGGTTAATCGTCGATTTTTAGTGAGGTCGCGGACATTTGAAATTCCTCGGCGAGCTTTCACCACTTGTAAGGGGTCGCCCTATAACAACATGCCCCGATGATTTGGTTTGTTTCCCGTCTACGTTCTCTGGAATTCCGGTCGGCGGTCCTGCTGTCGACCGTGCTGTGTCTTTCCATCGCGCTCAGCCTGATGGGCTTATCGATTCATCGGCAATTGGTATCGACGATCGGGGTAACCGGACGGCTCGCGACGCAGATCGAGAATTATGCGGCGACCGATGCCCAGCTTCGCGTGCTGCGCATCCGCCTCACGGAATTGATCCGAGGGGCCGACCAGCAGGGCCCCGAAGCGGATGCCCGGTGGCGGGCGACCGAGAGGGCGATCAGCGCGCAACGGGTCCAGGCCGCCAGGGACGATCTTGCCCTGTCCCCCCATGGCGGTCTTGCCCTGGCGCGAGTGCGCGTGGCCGAACGGCATTTGGTTCATGTGACTCAGGCCCTGATGCGGGAAGTGCGGGCCGATCCCAAGGGGCGATCCGACGCGATGCCGCACTTCGACCGCGCGCTGCGCAGCCTGTCCTATTGGCGCGAGGAGTTGCGCCGCAACCTGCACCGGGAATTGACCGAGCGGAATCGGCAGGCGGACATGCTCGCGCGTCGGGCGCTGGTCGAGATGACGCTGGCGGCACTGCTGATGCTGGCGGTGGTCGGCGCGCTGATCCTGTGGCTTCGCTGGCGCATCATCGGGCCCTTGATGACGATCGTGTCCGCCGTGCGGGCAATGCAGGGCGGGAAAGCATTGCCCGCTCTGACCTATGCCGGACGCCATGATGAACTGGGCGAACTGACCCGCGCCTTGCAGGCCTTCGCGCAGGAGACCGAGCAGCGCGAGAGGGTCCAGCGCCAGGTCGAATATCTGGCGCACCACGATTCCCTGACGGGGTTGGCGAACCGCCCGGTCTTTGCGGAACGTCTGGCCGCTGCGCTGGGCGCCGGGCAGCGGGTTGCGCTGCTGGCCATCGACCTGGACGGGTTCAAGGGTGTCAACGATACGCTGGGCCATGCGGCGGGGGACCTGCTGCTAAAACGGGCGAGCGCGATATTGACCGCGGCGACGGACGAAGGCGATGTCGTGGCACGCATCGGCGGCGACGAATTCGCCATCATCCATTATCTGCACGACGGCGCATGCGATGCCCAGGCCTTGGCGGATCGCATTTTCGGCGTCGTGGCGGCGGATTCGGCGACGCCGGCCATTCGCCTGAGCATCGGTATCGCCCTGTCGCATCGGCACGGCATCGAGTGCGACGAGCTTCAGGCCTGCGCCGACATCGCGCTGTATCGTGCCAAGGCCGATGGGCGCCACCGCGCCCGCCATTATGACGCGGCGATGGACGAGGAGCGGCGGCAGCGCCACTGGCTGACCCATGAACTGCGCGATGCCAGCGTACGCGGGGAGTTGAGCCTGGCGTTCCAGCCGATCGCCGATTGCGCGTCGCGCCGCATCATCGGGCAGGAGGCGCTGGCGCGCTGGACCCACCCGGTGCTGGGAGCGATCAGTCCCGACGTCTTTATCGGCCTCGCGGAGGAGAACGGCCTGATCGGCGAACTTGGTCACTATCTGCTGATCGAGGCGCTGGTGGCGGCGCGGGACTGGCCGAAGGATTGGATGCTGGCGATCAACCTGTCGCCGGTGCAGTTGCGCGATCCGTCGCTGGCGGCGCGGATCCTGGCGGCGATCGCCGACCATGGCCTCGATCCGTATCGCATCGAGGTGGAGGTGACCGAGGGCGTCCTGATCGAGCAGCGCGAAACCGCGACCGCCAACCTGCTCGCCTTGCGCGCGGAAGGGGTCGGGATCGTCATGGACGATTTCGGGACCGGCTATTCCTCGCTCAGCAGCCTGCAGCAATTCCCGTTCGACAAGATCAAGATCGACCGCAGCTTCATCCGCGCCATGGACGCGCACTCACCAGCGCTCTCGATCGTGCGAGCGTCGATCGGCCTGGGACGCAGCCTGTGTATCCCCATCGTCGCCGAAGGTGTGGAAACCGAGGCACAATATGCGATGTTATGCAGTATGGGATGCGACCAGATCCAGGGGTATCTGATCGGTCATCCTTCCATTCATGAGGCCCAGGCCGCCTGACGGCCGATACGAGCCCGGGTCAGGCGACGTCTTCGGCGATCATCCGGATGATGTCGTGGCCGTTATAAGGTTTGGAAACGAAGCGCACTCCGTCGGGCAGATTGTCGGGCGTGTAGGTCTGACTGCCCGATGTGACCAGTACCGAGACATGGGGATGCGTTTCCTGTAGCCGGTTCGCCAGTGCGGCACCGTCGAGCGTCCCGGGCATCGCCACATCCGTGAAGACCGCCCGAATCTCCGGATGCCGGTCCAGCGCGACCAGTGCCTGGTCGGCGTTTTCCGCCTGGATGACCCGGAATCCGGCATCCTCCAGAGCGAACTGGACGTGGAGAAGGAGGAGCGGCTGATCTTCGACAATAAGAATGGTCGGTGAACGGGCTGTCATATTGCTGGCCTTAAGCACGAACGTATCAATCCGTTCCAGACTTAATATAAATTTAGTTTCGACGGGTTCAGGTACCGCTCTCGGTGAGGCGGGCCAGCTGTGCGTCGGACAGGGTGAGCCGCATGGCGGGGGTCAGTTCGCCAAGTTGCTTCGCGCTGGTCGCACTGGCGATCGGCGCGGTGACGCCCGGTTGCGCCATCAGCCAGGCCAGCGCGACCTGCGCCGGCGTGGCCCCGGTTTCCTCGGCCGTCTCGTCCAGGGCGGCCAGCACCGCGGCGCCCTTGCCATGCAGCAATTCGCCCATCTGCGCACCGCGCACGCTTTGCGACAGGTCCGCATCGCTGCGATATTTGCCGGTCAGGAATCCGGCGGCGAGCCCGTAATAGGGCACGACGCCGATATTCTCGGTGACGCAATAATCCTGAAGTTCGCCCTCGAACTTATGGCGGCTGACCAGATTATATTCGGGTTGCAGGACGTGGAAACGCGGCAGCCCGGCGGCGAGCGCCGCTTCATTGGCCGACTTCAGCCGCGCGGCGTGGAAGTTCGAGGCGCCGATGACGCGGACCTTGCCCGCCTCGACCAGCTTGGCGAACGCCTCCATCACCGCCTCCTGCGGCTGGTCTTCATCGTCCTGGTGCGCGAAATACAGGTCGATCCGGTCGGTGCCGAGCCGCCGGAGCGATGCCTCCGCCGCCGCCGCGATCCGGGCGGGGGCCAGCTTCTCGCCGCCTTCGCCGGGCAGCATCCCGACCTTGGTCGCGATCAGCACCTGGTCGCGCTTGCCGCTGGCCTTCAGCCATTCGCCGATCATCGTCTCGGACTCGCCGCCACGGTGCCCGTCGACCCAGGCGGAATAGACATCCGCCGTGTCGATCATCGTGCCGCCCTGGTCGACGAACGCGTCGAGCACCGCAAAGCTCGCCGCGCGGTCCGCCGTCCAGCCGAAGACATTGCCGCCCAGCACCAGCGGCGCGATCATCAGGTCGGTCGAGCCCAGGCGGCGAAGCGGCATGTCGGTCATCGGTATCAGCTTTCGTTATCGGTGGGATTTCCCTCCTCAACGCCCGAAGGGGCCATCGCGTTCAGATCGACCGCATTGGCGTCGAGCATCGCGGCGGCTTGGTTCAGCTGACGATTTTCCTCTTCGCTCAACCCCTTGGGCTGGTCGTGCGAGGAACAGGCGGCGAGCGACAGGAGCGCGGCGGCGGTCAGGATGCGGATCATGGGGCACATCATGCCAAAAGCGCGGCGCTTTGGGAAAGAGGGGAACCCGGCGGGGCGACCGATGCGTTGTCACGGTCAGGATTTGGGTAACGAGGTCAATGCCATGCTCGCATCTCTCAAAATGGGTCTGGTCGGCGGACAGCGGGCGATGACGCCGCTGGCGGCGGTGTCGATCGCGGCGGCGCGCGGGGAATTGCCGGTCGGCAAGGGGGTCCTGCGCTGGCTGGCCAACCCCATCGTCGCGGCGGGCACACTGGCGCTGGCCATCGGCGAGATGGCGGGCGACAAGCAGAAGACGGCGCCCGACCGCATCGTGCCCATCGGCCTGGCGGCGCGCTTCACGACCTCGGCCATTGCGGGCGCGGCGCTGGCCAGCCCGAAGCATCGCTGGTGGGGTGCGGCGATCGGCGGGGTGACGGCGGTGGTCGCCTCCTACCCCGGCTGGCGCGGGCGGATGGCGGCGCTGGGGCGCTATGGCCAGACAAAGACGGGCTTCGCCGAGGATGCGGCGGTGCTGGCGAGCGCGGTCGGGATCGTGCGGGGGCGGCGATAAGGGCTTTTCCGGTTCGCCCTGCCCTCGTAAATCAAGCCTTCCAGATGTGCGAGGCGCGAGGATGGCAGATGATCAAACCGCGACTCGATTGCGCGACGTGACCGAGCAGATATATCGCGCCTTTGCGACGGAGTGTCCTGCCAGCATTGATGGATGTCCGTGCTGTATCGCGGAGCGCGGCGTCGATGTCCTGCTGACCACGCCTCTGCGCCAAATCCCGGGCGAGGCTTTATAGCCTTATGTGTCCGGCGCTTTTCTGACCATAGGTTCCGTTGAGGATTTCCGGTATCTGCTCCCGCGCATATTGGAAGTCTCGGCATTCGAACCGGAAAATGCCAACAACCCCGAAATTGTGTTGGGCAAATTGTCGTTGGCGGGGTGGCAGTCCTGGCCAGCCGGTGAAACCCGCGCGATCCGCACGTTCATTGATGCGTGGTTCGACCATGCCCTTGGGGACGACTTGCTGGAGGCGGAGCAGGGATGGGTCGGCTGGGATGCGGAGGCCGTGCTGTGCGGCGCGTCGCGAGCCGGATTGCCGCTCGCCTCTTGGCTGGCCCGCCTGTGCGAACCGGATGCCGCGCTGGTGCTGGCGGACATGAGGCAGCGGCTGCCCGACGATCCGTTCGGGTTCTGGGAGACCGCGCCCGAGGGATATCGGGAATTGCAGACGATCCTGACAAAGGGGCGAGCCTGAATTCTTCTATTCCTCCCTTTGGAGGGAGGAATGCTTATCAACCAACTAGCGCCGGAAACGCCGTCCATTTCTCCCTCGACCGCGCGCTTTCCAGTACCGCCTCCACGAACGCCATCGTCCGCAGCCCAGGCTCCAGCCCCGGAAACCAGGTCGGCTCGCCCAGTGTCCCGCCAGTCGCCGGACCGCCGTCGCGCAAGGCCCCCGCCACCGCACGGTAAAGGTTGCCGAACGCCTCGATATAGCCCTCCGGATGGCCTGAGGGGGTGCGCAGCCGGGGAAGGGTCGTGGGGCTGAGCCCCGGACCGCCGGCACGAACGATCTCGGCCGGGCGGTCGAGCCAGCGCAGGGTCAGCGTGTTGGGCTCCATCTGCGACCATTCCAGCCCGCCCTTCTCGCCGTGAATGCGGATGCGCAGGCCATTCTCCTCGCCCGCCGCCACCTGCGTCGCGCGCAGCGTGCCGCGCGCGCCCTCGGCAAAGCGCAGCAGGACGTTGACGTCGTCGTCCAGCATCCGGCCCGCGACATGCGTGGTGACGTCGGCAGACAGCGCCTCGACCGCCAGGCCGGAGACATGCTCCGCCAGTTGAAAGGCGTGGGTGCCGATATCGCCCAGCGCGCCGCCCAGCCCGGCCCGCGCCGGATCGGTGCGCCATTCGGCCTGCTTGTTGCCTTCGCGGTCGAGCGGACTGCTGAGCCAGCCCTGCACATATTCGACATGGACCAGCCGGATGGTGCCGAAATCGCCGCGCGCGACCCGCGCCCGCGCCTCTTCGACCATCGGATAGCCGCTATAGGTGAAGGCGAGCGCATAGAGCTGGCCCGACGCCTGCGCCGCCTCCGCGATGGCGCGCGCTTCGGCGAGGTTCATCGCCATCGGCTTTTCGCTGAAGACCGGGAAACCGGCATTCAGTGCGGCGATGGCCATCGGCGCGTGGAGATGGTTGGGGGTGACGATCGCCACCGCGTCGATCCGCTCGCCCTCCGGCCGGGCGCGTTCGTCGGCGAGCAGCGCGTCGATGGTGGCATGGACGCGCGCCGGATCGAGGCCGAGCGCCTCGCCGCTGCGCCGGCTGCGTGTCGCATCGCTGCTGAAGGTGCCCGCGACCAGTTCCCAGTCGCCGTCCAGCGCCGCCGCCATCCGGTGCACGCCACCGATGAACGCGCCCTCGCCACCGCCCGCCATCGCCCATTTCAGCTTGCGTCCCGCCATCATTCTCTCCTGTCGCCCCCCATCGCTTATGTACGACATTACGGGGTTGCATGACGTTGGTTTAGCGGTAAACTCCGTTGTGAACCAGCGAGTCTGGAGAAGAAAATTACAGGAGAGCGAGGATGAGGCAGCTGATCGTGCTGGCCGCCGGGGTACCCGCCATGGTCGCCGTCCTTCTGGCCGTTCAGGCCCCCTCGGTCGCCCAGACCGCGCCCGCCGCCGGGGCGCAGGCCTTTGCCGCGTGTCGCGCGTGCCATACGCTGAACAAGGGCGGACGCAACGGCGTCGGCCCCAATCTGAACGGCGTGTTCGGGCGCAAGGCGGGCTCGGTTCCGGGCTTCAACTACTCCCCTGCGATGAAGGCCTCGGGCCTGACCTGGGACGACAAGACTTTGGGTGAATTCATCGCCGCGCCGATAAAGAAGGTGCCGGGCACGCGGATGCCGATCGGCGTCGCGGATCCCGCCAAGCGGGCCGCGCTAATCGCCTATCTCAAGGCCGAGACCGCCAAGTGAGCGGAGCCGCCCCCGTGATGCGCGGGCCGGGCGTCTTCCTGGCCCAGTTCATGGGCGATGCCGCACCGTTCGACACGCTCGACTCGGCGGCGCGCTGGATGGCGGAGGCGGGCTATAAGGGCGTGCAGATCCCGACCTGGGATGCGCGCTGCATCGACCTGAAAGCCGCCGCCGAGAGCCAGGATTATTGCGACGATCTGGCCGGGCGCTGCGCCGATGCGGGGGTGGCGATCACCGAGCTGTCGACGCATCTCCAGGGCCAACTGATCGCGGTGCACCCGGCCTATGACGCCGCCTTTGACGGCTTCGCGCCCGAAGCGGTGCGGGGCAAACCCGCCGAACGCCAGGCATGGGCGGTCGAGCAGCTGCGATACGCGGCCAAGGCGAGTCGGCGGCTGGGGCTGAAGGCCCATGCGACCTTCTCCGGCGCGTTGCTTTGGCCCTTCGTCTATCCCTGGCCGCAGCGGCCCGCCGGGCTGGTCGCGGAAGGCTTTGCCGAGCTGGGCAAGCGCTGGGGCCCCATACTGGATGTGTTCGAGGAAGAGGGCATCGACCTCTGTTATGAGCTGCATCCGGGCGAGGATCTGCACGACGGCACGAGTTTCGAACGCTTCCTGGAAGCGGTCGGCGGCCATGCCCGCGCCAATATCCTCTACGACCCCAGTCATTTCGTGCTGCAGGCGATGGATTATCTGCAATTCATCGACATCTATCACGACCGGATCCGCATGTTCCACGTCAAGGATGCCGAGTTCAACCCGACCGGCCGCGCGGGCGTCTATGGCAGCTATAGCGACTGGGTGGACCGGCCGGGGCGCTTCCGTTCGCTAGGCGATGGGCAGGTCGATTTCGGCGGCATTTTCTCCAAGCTGACCCAATATGGCTATGCCGGTTGGGCGGTGCTGGAATGGGAATGCTGCCTGAAGCATCCCGAGGACGGCGCGCGGGAAGGGGCCCCCTTCATCGCGGCGCACATGATCCGGCGGGCCGAGCGGGCCTTTGACGATTTCGCCGCTGGCGGCGATCCGGCCGCAAACCGCCGCTGGCTGGGATTGTAACGATTGCACAGGCTTGACCATCCGCCCCGGAAGGTAAAGTCTGACAAAAAACATAAGCAGGAGAGGGGCATGGAAGCGGTACCGGATAATCGGTCGCGTCTGTTCTGGCTGAGCGTGCTGGCCTTGTTCACGGCGGCGGCGAGCGCGGCCTTGCGCGCTGCGGTGGCAAGCAGCCTGAAGGCGCAGTGGATCGACCCCGTCGCGCCGGTACAGGCGGGCGAGCTGATCGGCTCGGCGCTGGGCTCGGCCTTTCTGGGCTTTGCCGCGACGCTGTTCGTGGCGAGCGCGCTGCTCGACCGGATCGGGACGCGGCAGATGCTGATCGGTTGCGGTGTGTGTTTCCTGGTCGGAACCACCGCGATCATCGGGGCCGGGCAGATCGCCAGCGGCATGGCGGTCTATCACATCGTCTGGGGCGGAATGCTGCTCAGCGGTATCGGCTGGGGCCTGGCGGAGGCGTCGATCAATCCGCTGACCGCGCGGCTTTATCCGGAGGATACGACGCACCGGCTGAACGTCCTTCACGCCTGGTATCCCGGCGGGCTGATCGTCGGCGGGCTGGCCGGCGTGCTGCTGGCGGAGATAGTGTCGTGGCAGGCGATCATGGCGCTGGTCCTGATCCCCGCGCTCGGCGTGCTGGCGATGGCCGCGACCACCCGCTTCCCGCCGGTCCCGCGCGCGGTGCGCGATGTCGGTTTCGGCGGCATGATCGCGGAAGTCTTCAAGCGGCCGAGCTTCTTCGTCTGGTTCGGCGCGATGTTCCTGACCGCCGCGTCCGAACTGGCGCCGGGCCAATGGCTCGACGTGGCGCTGAGCAGCCGGGTGGGGATGCGTGGCATCCTGCTTCTCGTGTATGTCAGCGCGCTGATGTTCGTGTTCCGCCACTTTGCCGGGCGGATCGCGGGGCGGCTGTCCAATCCGGGGCTGCTCTGGGTGTCGAGCCTGATGGCGGGCATCGGCCTGTTCCTGCTGTCGCGTGCGGAGTCGCCGGTCGCGGCGATCTTGGCCTCGACCGTCTGGGGGCTGGGGGTCTGTGCGATGTGGCCGACCATGCTCGCCTCGGTCGCCGAGCGTTATCCGCGCGGCGGGGCTTGGGCGCTCGGCCTTGTCGGGTCGGCGGGTGCGCTGTCGAGCTTCTTCGTCCTGCCGCAGCTGGGCGCGATGTTCGATGCCGCCAAGGTCGAGCTGGCCGGTGGGCCCGAGGCGTTCAAGCAGTTGACCGGCGAAGCGCTCCGCCAGGTCGAGGATGCGGCGGCGTCGCAGTCCTTCGCGCGCCTTGCCATCGTGCCGGTGATCCTGTTGTTCGTGTTCGGCGGCATCTGGCTGGCCGAGCGTCGAGGCCCGCGCCGCGCGGTGATCGGCGAGCGGGTCGCATGAGCGTGTCGCGCCGCACCGTCATGGGCGGCCTAGCCGCCGCCGTCCCCACCGCCGCGCTGGCGGAGCAGAAGGCGGGCGGGCCCTCCAACGCCGCACGCTTCTCCCTGGGCTTCGCGCCCCATCTGGGCAGCTTCGCCAGCCGGGGCGCGACGTCGGTCGAGCAGATCGCCTTTGCCGCCGATCAGGGTTTCTGGGCATGGGAGGACAATGAATATGCCCTGCGCCCGGTGGCCGAGCAGGAGGCGATCGCCAAGGCGCTTCGGCAACGCGGCATGACGATGGGCGTGTTCGTCGCCTCCATGCCCAAATGGTCGGAATCCCGACCGCTGCTGGGTGGCGAGGATGACGGTGAACGACAGGCCTTCCTGGCCGATGTCCGCAACGCGGTCGAGGTCGCCAAGCGCGCCAATGCCAAATGGGCGACCGTCGTCACCGGCTTCATGGACCGCAAGCTCCATCCGTCGATCCAGCAGGGGCGCATCATCGACGTGATGCGCCGAGCGGCCGAGATCGTCGCGCCGCACGGCCTGACACTGGTGATGGAGCCGCTCAACACCCGGACCAATCATCCGGGCGTCTTCATGCAGTCGATCGCGGAGGGCTATGCCGTCGCGCGGGGCGTGAACAGCCCCGGCGTTAAGGTGCTGGCCGACCTGTATCACGAGCAGATCCAGTCGGGGAATCTGATCCCGACGCTGAACCTCTGCTGGGACGAGATCGGCTATATCCAGTTCGGCGACAATCCGGGCCGCAACGAACCGGGCAGCGGCGAGGTCAACTATGCCAATGTCTGCCGCGTCCTGAAGCAGCGCGGCTACATGGGCGTGATCGGCATGGAGCATGGCAATTCGGTGAAGGGCCGTGCGGGCGAAGAGAGGCTGATCGCCGCGTATCGCGCGATCGACCCGAGCATATGAGGAGGGGAGCGATGCGGATATTCCCGTTGATCGCGTTGGCCGTGGCGAGTGGTGCGGTTGCGCAGGACAAGCCAGGGCTCGGCTTTCGTGACACGCCGATGCTGCCGGGCGGGAAATGGCATGTCCATGATCCGGACCGGCCTGCACCCAAGGTGGTGACGCCAGCCAGCCAAGCCGGTGGCGCGCCGTCCGATGCGGTGGTGCTGTTCGACGGACGCTCGATGGACGCCTGGACGCCCAGCGGCAAACCCTGGCTGCTCAGGGACGGCGCGATGACCGTGCCGCCGCGCGACGGCAAGGGCGAGAGCGTCCTGGTGTCGAAGCAGAGCTTTGGCGACGTCCAGCTTCACCTGGAGTTTCGCTCGCCAAATCCGCCGCAAAAATCGTCGCAGGACCGCGGCAACAGCGGCATCTGGTTCATGCAGCGCTACGAGGTGCAGATCCTCGACGGCTATGACAACCCGACCTATGCCGATGGGCAGGTGGGGGCGGTCTATGCCTGGAAACCGCCGCTGGTGAATGCCGCGCGCAAGCCCGGCGAATGGCAGAGCTACGACATTATTTTCGAGCGGCCTCGCTTCGCGGCGGACGGCAAGCTGCTGCGCCCGGCCTATGTCACCGCGCTGCTGAACGGCGTCGTCGTCCAGAACCATCAGGCGATGCTGGGCACCACCGTCTGGCGGCAGGTCGAGAAATACCAGGCGCATGGCGATGCCGCGCCGATCCAGCTTCAGGATCACGACTCGCCCGTCTCGTTCCGCAACATCTGGGTCCGCCCGCTGCCGCCCGAGGCGATCGCGCAGGACCTGCCGGAGGATGCCCGATGATCGACCGCAGACATGCCTTGGCGGGGATCACCGCCATGTTCGGCTCCGCACTCTTCGCGCCCATCGCCCGTGCGGCGGGCGGGGTCGCACAGGCGCGGGGCGGCATTCCCGTCATCTCGGACGGACCACCCAGCGTCGCGGTCTTCACCCCCGTCCAGCGCGCGACGATGATCGCGCTGTCCGACCGGGTGATCCCGACCACCGACACGCCCGGCGCGATCGCGGCCGGGGTGCCCGATTTCATCGAGAAGATGCTGTCCGACTGGTCGCTGCCCGCCGACCGGGTGCCGATCATCGCCGGGCTGAACGCGATCGAGGCGCGAAGCCAGAGCGTCAACAAGGTGGCCGCCGCCAAGGCCACCCCGGCACAGCAGGACAGTTTGCTGACCGAGGCGATGGAGGGCGTCCTGCCCGAAGGCCGCGCCTTTTTCGAGCCGTTCCGGCAACTCGTCATCACCGGCTATTACACGTCGGAAATCGGCATCACGCAGGAGCGTGAATATCTGCCGGTGCCCGGCGAATATGACGGCGCCTATCCCTATTCCAAGGTCAACAAGGTGTATTCCGCATGATGGATCGTCGTTCGCTGATGGGCGCAGGCCTGGGTCTGGGCGCTGTCGCGCTGCTGCCGGGCGAGGCGCAGGCCGCGCAACTCGGGGCCATCGGGCTCCAGCTCTACACGATCCGCGAGATCTTCGCGGCCGATCCGGTCAAGACTTTGGAAGCGGTGGCCAGGATCGGCTATCGCGAGGTCGAATATGGCGGGGGCGGCTATGACGCGATGGACCATGCCCTGCTTCGCCGCACGCAGGACCGGCTGGGGCTGAAGGCGCCGTCGGTTCATGTCCCCTATGACGCGCTGCTCGGCAATTTCGACAAGTGCGTGACCATGGCCAAGACGCTGGGCGCGGACACGGTGGTCCTGCCCTATATGACCGACGAGCATCGGACTGAGGCGGGCTGGAACGCCGCGCTGCCCAATATCAACCGCTTTGCGGAAGCGTTGAAGAAGGCGGGGCTGGGCTTTGCCTATCATAATCACGATTTTGAGTTCACGAACCGGCCCGGCGGGGTCAGCCTGTACGAGCGGCTGCTGAAGGGTACCAACCCGGCGCTCGTGAAGCTGGAGATCGACCTGTATTGGGCGATCCATGCGGGCGAGGACGCCGCCGCGCTGATCCGGCGGCTGGCCGGGCGCATCTATGCCTATCACGTCAAGGATGCGCGCGCCGATGGCAGCATGACGGCGGTGGGGGCGGGCAAGATCGACTTCGCGGCGATCTTCAAGCTCAACCGGCTGGCTGGCGTGAAGCATTTCTATGTCGAGAACGACCAGGCGCCCGCGCCCTATCTGCCCGACATCACGACGAGCTTCCGGACGCTCCGGGCGCTGCGCTTCTAAAAGACGATAAAGGGAGGATGGCCATGGCGGCGACGAACCGTTTCGATGCGATCGTGATCGGGTCGGGGATCAGCGGCGGTTTCGCCGCCAAGGAACTGACCGAAAAGGGCCTGCGCGTCCTGATGCTCGACCGGGGCGTCATGGTGGAGCATGGCGAGGGCTATCCCTATGACGGCAAGCCCGCCTTCGAGGTGCCCGCGCGCAACATCATGCCCAAGCCGTTGATGGAGAGCGATTACTTCATCGCCAGGCACGGCTATGTCGCGCCCAGCAACCAGACATTCTACAACGACGACCGGCTGAACCCCTATGCCTATGACGAGGGGAGCAAATTCTACTGGATCCGGCCCGGTGCGGTCGGCGGCAAGTCGCTGATCTGGGGCCGCTGGTCCTTCCGCTGGAGCCCCGACGATTTCGAGGCGAACAAGCGTGAGGGCGTCGCCGCCGACTGGCCGATCCGCTATGACGACGTCGCGCCATGGTATAGCTATGTCGAGAAATATATCGGCGTGTCGGGCTCGCGCGAGAATCTGCCCTATCTGCCCGATAGCGAGTTCCAGCCGCCGATGCCGATGAACGTCGCGGAGAAATGGTTGAAGGAACGGCTGGAGGGCCAGTTTCCGGGCCGCAAGCTGATCCACACCCGCCTGTCCAACATGACCGAGGACAAGCCCGACCAGAACCGTACCAAATGCCAGTTCCGCAACCAGTGCGGCAATGGCTGTTCCTTCGGCGCCTATTTCTCGACCCAGGCGGTGACGTTACCCGCCGCGCGTGCGACCGGGCGGCTGACGCTGCAATCCGACGCGGTGGTGACGGGGATCGACTATGATCCCGCCGCCAAGAAGGTCACCGGCGTTCGTTATGTGGATGCCAAGACCGGGCAGGCGCAGACGGTCGCGGCCAACCTGGTCTTCGTCTGCGCCTCGGCCATGGGGTCGGTGCAGATCCTGATGAACTCGCGTGCGCCGGGTGCGGAGCGCAGCCATTTCGACAGCAGCGGGACGCTGGGCCGCTATGTCATGGACCATATCTTCCGCGTCGGCGTGTCGGGCGAGATTCCCGGCATGGACGACCTGATCGAATATGGCCGTCGTCCGGGCGGGGTGTATGTGCCGCGCTTCCGCAACCTGAAGGGCGACGAGGGGCTCGGCTTCCGGCGCGGCTATGGTTATCAGGGCTCGGCCTATCGCAACGCCGCCAAGCCGGTCGGCTTCGGTGCGGAGATGAAGCACGGCATGCGCCGCTATGGCCCGTGGCAGTTCAGCATGGGCGCGTTCGGCGAATGCCTGCCCTATGAGGATAATCGTGTGTCGCTGCATTCCAGCAAGGTTGATCGGTTCGGGGTGCCGCTGATGACGTTCGACGTCACCTTCCGCGACAATGAGCTGAAGATGATGGCCGATGCCCGGCGCGAGGGCGAGGCGATGCTGCGCGCGGCGGGCCTGAAGAACGTGACCAGCGGCGAGTCCGAGCATGTGCCGGGCGACGCGATCCACGAAATGGGCGGCGCGCGCATGGGGGCGGACCCGCGCCAGTCGGTGCTCAATAAATGGAGCCAGGCGCATGATGCGTCCAACCTCTATGTGACGGACGGCGCGCAGATGGCGTCGGTGTCGTGCGTGAACCCCTCGCTGACCTTCATGGCGCTGACCGCGCGTGCGGCGGACCATGCGGTCAAGGGGCTGAAGGCGGGGGCGGTTTGAGGTTGAGCACGACTCGTATTCCTCCCCTGCAAGGGGAGGGGACCATCCGAAGGATGGTGGAGGGGTGTCCCGCTATCGAGAGGGCGACACCCCTCCGTCAGGGCTTCGCCCTGCCACCTCCCCTTGCAGGGGAGGAATAGGTTGAATGTCCATCGCTAAACGTCCCGAAGGCGTCACCATCCGCGCGGTCGGCGAGCGGGCGGGCGTGTCGGCGATGACCGTCTCCAACGTCGTCAACGGTGCGGGGAAGGTCGGCCCCGCCACGCGCGCCGCCGTGCTCGCCGCGATCGAGGAACTGGGATACCGCCCCAATATCGCCGCGCGCCGCCTGGCCAAGGCACGGGTGACGACGCTCGGGCTGATCTATAGCGACCGTGGCACGCCGTTCATCGACTCGATCCTGCTCGGCGCGCTGCGCGCAACCAATGCGCGGGGGCTGCAGTTCATCGCCCAGGCCGAGGAGCGACTGACCCGCGACGCGGCCGAAGCCGCCGTGCGTGCGCTGGTGCAGAGCGGCGCGTCGGCGGTGCTGCTGGTGCCGCCCTTCGCCGAACTGCTCAGCGGATCGGGGCTGTTCGCCGAGCTGGGCGTCGCGGCGGCGGCGATCGCGACGGGGCAGCCCATGGCCGATATTTCGACTGTGCGGATCGACAATCGCGCCGCGATGGCGGCGGTGACGGCGCATGTCGCGCAGGCGGGGCACCGGCGGATCGGCTTTCTCGCCGGGCCGGAGAGTTTCTCGGTCGCGGCCGAGCGGCTGGCGGGATTTCGCGACGGGCTGGCGGCGAGCGGGATCGCCGATGACCCAGCGCTGATCGTGCGGTGCGGTTTCGATCCACTATCGGGGGCGGAGGCGGGGCGGACGCTCCTGGCCCTTGAGAACCGCCCGAGCGCGATCCTGTGCAGCAGTGACGATATGGCGGCGGGCCTGATCGGGGCGGCGCAGCGGATGGGGCTGTCCCTGCCGGGCGACCTGACGGTGACGGGCTTCGACGATACCGCGATCGCTGCCCGGCTCTGGCCGCCGCTGACCGTGATCCGTCAGCCGGTGGGCGACATGGCGTTCCAGGCGGTCGAGCAGGTCCTCGCCGCGTTGCGGTCGCGGGTGGTGGAGGACCGGGTGCTGGACTTTGAACTGGTGATGCGGGAGTCGGTGGGGCGGCGGTAATTCCGTCCATCCGTTCGCCCTGAGCGAAGTCGAAGTGCATGTCCCGGACCGTGCGGCAAGGATTCCCGTGGCCTTCGACTTCGCTCAGGCGGGACGGGGTGAGGGGGGAGGGGCTCCGTTTTACAAACCCCCGTTCCCCGGCGGAGGCCGGGGCCCAGGCTCCATCAACTATGTAGAGCGGAAGACGAGGCGGGGGAGGCCAATCCATCCCGCCCCTCATGGTTCACCGCAACTGAGCCCCGGCCTTCGCCGGGGAACAGCGGGCGGGGTTATCCCGTGCGCCCATAGTCCGCGATCCGCGCCACTTCCTCCGGATCGCCCAGCACCACGCCGACGCGCTGGTGGAGCCCGATCGCCTCGACATCCATGATCGGGATCGCCCCGTCGATCGAGGCGCCGCCCGCCTGTTCGATCAGGAAGCTCATCGGGTTCGCCTCATAGAGCAGGCGCAGCTTGGCCTTGCCGTCCTTGCGGTGGTCGGCCGGATAGAGGAACACGCCGCCGCGCTTCAGGATGCGGTGGATGTCGGCGACCATCGAGGCGGTCCAGCGCATATTATAGTCGACGCCGCACGGCCTCTCGGTGCCCAGGATACACTCCTCGACATAGCGCGCGATGCCGGGCGACCATTGGCGGCGGCGCGCCATGTTGATCGCGAATTCCTTCGTGCCGGTCGGAATGCGCATCGGCCCGTCGGTCAGCCGCCACGACCCGATCTCGCGGTCGAGCGTGAATTCATAGACGCCGGTGCCGACCGTCAGGACCAGCAGCGTCTGCGGGCCGTAAATGGCATAGCCCGCCGCCACCTGCGAACGGCCGGTCTGGAGGAAGTCCTCCTCGGTCACTTCGCGGCCCGCGCAATCCTCGGGCGCCTTCAGGACCGAGAAGATGGTGCCCACCGACAGGTCGACATCGACATTGCTCGACCCGTCGATCGGATCGAACAGAAGGAGATATTCGCCGCGCGGGAAGCGGTTGGGAATGCGGTGGATGGTCTCCATCTCCTCCGACGCCATCGCGGCCAGGTGCCCGCCCCATTCATTGGCGTCGAGCAGCAGGTCGTTGGCGATCACGTCCAGCTTCTTCTGGACCTCGCCCTGGACGTTTTCGCTGCCCAGCGAGCCCAGCACATCGCCCAGCGCGCCCTTGGAGATCGCCTGGTTCACCGCCTTGCACGCCCGCGCGACGGTTTCGATCAGCAGGCGAAGTTCGGCGGGGCAGGTTTCCTCGGAGCGCCGCTGCTCCTCGATCAGGAAACGGGTCAGCGTCGTCTGGCGCGGGGTCGTCATCGTCGCATAGGCTCCAGGAGGGGACCAGGAAGGATCGGCCCCGCAGGCTCCCTCCCGCCGGACCGTGCTATGGTGTCGGGCGGACCATGGACCGCGCCGTTCCCGATCGCAATCGGCTGTTAAGGCAGGCCGTGCTTTATTGGGGCGTAGCATTTCTGTTATATCCTATTATCCAAGTGGGATATGATGGAGGTCGGAGGATCGCCCATGTCGACCAAGCCGTTCATTGCTGCCGCCCCGAAAGGGGATATGTCCGCGACCGGGATCGACGGGGTCGTGTCGGGCCTGCGCGCCGCACGGCAGGACTGGCGGGCACGGCAGGACGGGACCCGCGACGTCGAGCGTTTCCCGTCGCGCGCCGGGGTCGAGGACGTGGTGGCGCTGGTCGCTGCCGCGCTCTATCCGCGCCGCCCGGGCCATTTTCGCGGCGGCGTGGCCGAAGAGGATCGGTTCGTCGCCGCCAAGCTGCTCGCCGCGCTGACCGCGCTGGAGCGCGAGGTGGGTGCCGAACTCGCCTATTGGCAGAGCGATGCGGACGCGGCCTTTCCGCCCGAACAGGCGGCGTTGGTCGCCCGGCTGTTCGGCGCGACCCTGCCGCAGGTGCGGATGCTGATCGACAGCGATGTCGAGGCGGCGTTCTTGGCCGATCCGGCGGCGCGCAGCGTCGATGAGATCCTGCTCTGCTATCCCGGTGCGATCGCCAGCCTGCATCACCGGATTGCGCATGAACTGAACGGCCTGGGCGCGCCGATCGTCGCGCGGATGATCTCCGAACTCGCCAATGAGCGGACCGGGATCGACATCCATCCGGGGGCGACCATCGGGCGGCATTTCTTCGTCGACCATGGCACCGGCGTCGTCGTCGGCGAGACCGCGATCATCGGCGAGCGGGTCCGCGTCTATCAGCATGTGACGCTGGGCGCGCGGTCGGCGCTGGGCACCGCGCCGCGTTCGCCGCGCGATCGCTTCGCGCGCCATCCGGTCGTCGAGGACGACGTCATCATTTACGCTGGTGCGACCATACTCGGTCGTGTCACCATCGGCGCGCGCTCGGTGATCGGGGGCAATGTCTGGCTGCTGACCGATGTCGCGCCCGACAGCGTCCTCGTCCAGCCCGAGGCTTTGCATCTGCCGCGCGCCGAGGGGAGGGCGCTGCGCCAGGAACTGGAGGGAACGGCATGACGGGGGGACGCAAGCCGATCATCGGCCTGATGTGCGGCAATGAGGTGGCGAACCGCCCGATCCAGGCGGTCGCGACGCGCTTCATCGACCCGCTGATCCGCCTGTGCAACGCCAACGTGGTGATCGTCCCCGCGATTCCCGAAGCGGTCGACACGGTGATGATGGCCGACATGCTCGACGGGCTGCTGCTGACCGGCGGCCGGTCGCATGTCGCCCCCGCGCAATATGGCGACTGTGCGCAACTGGCGGCCTCCGCCTGCGACCCGCAGCGCGACTCGGTGGCGCTGGCGCTGGCCGGGCGGATGATCGACCGGGGCAAGACGGTCTTCGGCATCTGCCGGGGAATGCAGGAGATCAATGTGCTGTTCGGCGGATCGCTGACCTGCCTGGGTGGCCTGCCGCGCCATCATCGCGGTAGCTGGGACGCCGATTATGAATCGCTGTTCGACCATCACCACAGCGTCGACCTGATGCCCGGCGGCGCGCTGGCGGGGCGGAGCGCGCAGCGGCGGGTGCAGGTCAATTCGGTGCATCAGCAGGGCGTCGACCGGCTGGGCTATGGCCTGGTGGTCGAGGCGCGCGATGCCGAGGACGGCCTGATCGAGGCGTTTCGTGCGCCTGGCTGCGACGCCGATGTGCTGGCGGTGCAATGGCATCCCGAATGGGACATCGCGACCTGCGGCGTGGCGCAGGGTTTCTTCAGCCTGATGGGCGAGTCGATCCGCGGCCACGCCTGATCGGCATTTGCGAGCGGACTATCATATTGGCGAGTGACATCGCCTGATCGGGCTGCATAAGAGGCTTATCCACCTCTTATGGGAGACCGCGTCGATGAAGCTGCTGCGTTACGGAGATTATGGGCAGGAGCGCGCCGGGCTGTTGGACGCGGACGGCCACATCCGGGCGTTGCCGGAGTCGCTGGGCGATCTGGGCGGCGATCGTCTGACGCCGCAGGGCCTGGCCGCGATCGCCGCGCTCGATCCCGCCACATTGCCGCTGGTCGAGGGCAGCCCGCGCCTGGGTGCGTGCATCACGCGGCCGGGCAAGTTCGTGTGCATCGGCCTCAACTATCGCGACCATGCCGCCGAGAGCAATCTGCCCATCCCGGCCGAACCCGTCATCTTCGGAAAATGGTCGAGCGCCATCGTCGGCCCGAACGACGATGTCGAAATCCCGCGCGGCTCGGAAAAGACCGACTGGGAAGTCGAACTGGGCGTCGTGATCGGCACCCGCGCGCGCTATGTCGCGCAGGACGAGGCGCTGTCGCATGTCGCGGGCTATTGCGTCGTCCATGACGTCAGCGAGCGCGCCTTCCAGCTGGAGCGCGGCGGCACCTGGGACAAGGGCAAGGGCTGCGACACCTTCGGCCCCACCGGCCCCTGGCTGGTGACGGCGGACGAGGTCGGCGATCCGCATACGCTCCGCCTGTGGCTGGAGGTCGACGGCCATCGCTATCAGGACGGCAACACCTCGGACATGATCTTCACGGTCGCCGAGATCGTTTCCTATGTCAGCCAGTTCTGCACGCTGGAGCCGGGCGACATCATCACCACCGGTACGCCCAAGGGCGTCGGCATGGGCCAGACCCCGCCGACCTATCTACGCGCGGGCCAGACGGTGCGTCTGGGCATTGACGGCCTGGGCGAGCAGACCCAGCGCTTCGTCGCCGCCGCCTGAGCCATGGTCGCGCCCGGCCGCCATCGGAGCGGCCGGGCGCTTTCCCCTCCGATAGCCCTTGCCATGACAGGATCTGCCGCCTTAAGATCGCACTCATAAAATATAAGTTTCATGGAGAAGGAGCCGTGATGACGGCAGTCGGAGCCGGCCAAGGCCGTGGAGGGCATGGGTAATGCCGATGCATATCGACATGGCGGACGCCCGCATGGGCCGGCCCTGCGAGTGTGCGGGCACCGTGGCACGCAGCTATCTGCCCGCGCTGGTCATCACGGTCAGCCTCTTCTTCCTGTGGGGGATGGCTAACAACCTGAACGACATCCTGATCGCGCAGTTTCGTAAGGCGTTCACGCTGAGCGACTTCGGGACCAGCTTCGTCCAGCAGGTCTTCTATCTCGGCTATTTCCTGCTCGCGGTGCCCGCTTCGCTGGTCATGCGGCGGTTCGGGTACAAGATGGCGATCGTGCTGGGCCTGGTGCTGTACGGCACCGGCGCGCTGCTCTTCTATCCGGCGGCGGCGGCGAGCCTGTACCAGCTGTTCCTGCTCGGGCTGTTCGTGATCGCGGCGGGGCTGGCGTTTCTGGAGACCTCGGCCAATCCGTTGATGGGCGAGCTGGGCGATCCGGCGGGGGCGACCCGGCGGCTGAACTGGGCGCAGGCGGCCAATCCGCTGGGCGCGATCACCGGCGTGCTGATCGGCCGCTTCTTCATCCTGTCGGGTATCGAGCATGACGAGCGGGCGCTGGCGACCATGGATGCCGCCGCGCGTACCGCCTTCTACAAGGCCGAGGTGCAGGCGATCGCGCCGCCCTATGTCGGGATCGCGATCGTCGTGCTGCTGTTCGCGCTGGCCGCGGCGCTGGTCCGCTTCCCCAGCGGCGCGCCCGTCCAGGCCGACGGCCCGAGCGGCGGCGGTCGCTTCCTCGACATATTCGGCAAGCCCCGCCTGCTGGGCGCGGTGGTGGCGCAATTCTTCTATGTCGGCGCGCAGGTCGGGGTGTGGAGCTACACGATCCGCTATGCGCAGGCGAATGCGGGGCTGAACGAGCGGGGCGGGGCGGATGCGCTGTTCGTGTCGCTGGTGCTGTTCGCCGCCGGGCGCTTCCTGGGCAGCGCGCTGATGGGCCGGGCCGCGCCGGTGAGGCTGCTGGCGCTGTTCGCGGGGCTGTCCGTCCTGCTGACCGCGGCGGCGGGCATGCTGGGCGGCTGGCCGGGCCTGATCGCGCTGGTCGCCGCGAGCTTCTTCATGTCGATCCAGTTCCCGACGATCTTCGCGCTGGGGATCGAGGGGCTGGGTCCGCTGCGCCGCGCCGGGGCCTCGCTGATCGTGATGGCGATCATCGGCGGGGCCGGGCTGACCGCGCTGATGGGGCTGGTGTCGGATCATAGGGGCATCACCAGCGCGATGTTCGTGCCCATGGTCAGCTTTGCCGTCGTTACGGGTTTCGCCGTCCTGATCGGACGCCACAAGGAGAAGCATGGATGAACCGTCTGCAGGGTAAGCGGGCGATCGTGACGGGCGCGGGCCAGGGCATCGGCCGGGCCGCCGCCGAGCTGTTCGCCGCCGAGGGCGCGCAGGTGATCGCGGTCGACCGCAATGCCGAGGCGCTGGCGAGCCTTCGGGGTTGCACCGCCGAAACGCTCGACCTGCTCGATCCGGCGGCGATCGCGGCGTTCGGCGAGCGGACGGGGGCGGTGGACGTGCTGTTCAACTGCGCGGGTTATGTCGATGCGGGCGACCTGCTGACGACGAAGGACGCGGGCTATCGCCTGTCCTTCGACCTGAACGTCCATGCGATCACCCATATGCTCCAGGCCTTCCTGCCCGCGATGATCTCGAACGGGGGCGGCGCGATCGTCAACATGGCGTCGGTCGCAGGCGCGGTGATCGGCGTCGGCAATCGCTATGCCTATTGCGCGTCCAAGGCGGCGGTGGCGGGGATCACCCGCTCGGTCGCGCTCGACTATGTCGGTCAGGGCATACGCTGCAACGCGATCTGCCCGGGCACCGTCCAGTCGCCCAGCCTGGACGAGCGGCTCGCCGCGACGGGCGATGCCCAGGCGGCGCGCGCGGCCTTTATCGCGCGCCAGCCGATGGGCCGTCTGGGCCGCGCCGAGGAGATCGCCGCGCTAACCCTGTATCTCGCCTCGGACGAGAGCGCCTATACGACCGGACAGTTGCACGTCATCGACGGCGGATGGACGATGGCGTGAACGCCGCCCGGCCGCCCTTTGTCGATGCGCATTTCCACCTGTGGGACCATGGCGTGCTGCGCTACCCTTGGCTCGATGCGGCCGAGGTCGCGCCGATCGCCGCGACCTATCGCATCGCCGATTACCGGGCGGAGCTGGCGGCGTGGAATCTGGTCGGCGCGGTGCATGTCGATGCGGGCGCCGATCCGGGGCAGGGGGCGGACGAGACGGTGTGGCTCAACCGGGTCGCGCATGACGACGGCCTGCCCAGCGCCATCGTCGCGCGGGTCGAGCTGAACCATCCGGCGGTCGAGCCGCAACTGGCCTGGCAGGCCGGGCACGCGCGGGTGAAGGGTATCCGCCACCTGATCAACTGGCACCCGAGCGATCCCGCCCGCCGCGCCTATGCCATGGATCTGACCCGCGATCCCCGCTGGCGCGAGGGCTATGCGCTGCTCGGCCGCTATGGGTTGAGCTACGACTTTCACGGCTTTCCGCCCCAACTGGCCGGGTTGGCCGAGGTCGCGGCGCGGCGTCCCGAGGTGCCGGTGATCCTCAACCATCTGGCGCTGCCGATCCCGGCGGATGGGCTGGAGGCATGGCGCGCCGGGCTGAACGCCTTTGCCGCCATGTCCCATGCCGCGATCAAGCTGTCGGGCGCGGGCTTTATCGGCCCGCGCTTCGACCCCGCCGGTTTCGCCGCTATCGTCGCCGAAGTGATCGACCGGTTCGGTACGGACCGCGTGATGGTCGCGTCGAATTTCCCGACCGACCGTCTGGCGGCCGATCTCGACCGGACGCTGGGCGCCTATGAGACGCTGCTGGCCGGATTTTCCGATGACGAGCGGCGGGACCTGTGGGGGCGCAACGCCAACCGCATCTATCGACTTGGTCTCGACCTGTGACCGATACCGGAGCAAGCGCATGAGTGTGGCCGCAATTCGCCTGACCCCGACCGACAATGTCGCCGTCTGCTGCCGCACGGTCGAGCCGGGCGAGCGGATCGGCGTCGACGGCCATGACCTGCTCGTCACCGAACAGGTGGCACTGGGCCACAAGCTGGCGGTCGTGCCGCTGAGGACCGGTGACAAGGTCATCAAATATGGCATGCCGATCGGCTCGATGACGCATGACGCGCCCGCCGGGGGCTGGGTTCACATGCACAATATGCAAAGCGACTATATTCCCGCCCATCTGCGCGACGCGCATGGAGATCACGCATGAACGGGGGCATGACCGAGCGGACCTGGCAGGCTTGGGCGCGCCCCGATGGACGCAAGGGCATTCGCGACGCCATCGTCGTCGTCTATCTGGTCGAGTGCGCGCACCATGTGGCGCGCCGCATCGTCGACAAGATGGACGATCCGCGCGTGCAACTGATCGGCTTTCCCGGCTGCTACCCCAATGACTATGCGCTGGCGATGATGAAGGCGCTGACGACGCATCCCAATGTCGGGGGCGTGGTGCTGCTCTCGCTGGGCTGCGAGAGTTTCAATCGCGAGGCGCTGGCCGCCAATGCGCGTGAGCAGGGGCGCCCCGTGGAGACGATCGTCATCCAGCAATCGGGCGGCACGCGCGGCGCGATGGAGGCGGGGATCGCTGCCGTCGAACGCGTCCGCGCGGCGGCGGACGCGCAGGCGGTGCGCGTGCCGATGACCCTGTCGGAGCTGGTGATCGGCACCATCTGCGGCGGGTCGGACGGGACCAGCGGCATCACCGGCAATCCGGCGGTGGGCCGCGCGTTCGACACGCTCTACGACGCGGGTGCGATCTGCATCTTCGAGGAAACGGGCGAGATGATCGGCTGCGAAGGCCATATGGCCGAGCGCGCCGCGACGCCGGAGGTAGCCGAGGCGTTGATCGCGTCGGTCGCGCAGGCCGAACGTTATTACCGGGCGATGGGCTATGGCAGCTTCGCGCCGGGTAATGCCGAGGGAGGCCTGACCAGCCAGGAGGAGAAGTCGGCGGGCGCCTATGCCAAGTCGGGCAGCCGTCCGATCACCGGCGTGATCCTGCCCGCCGAACAGGCACCGGGACCGGGCCTGTACCTGCTCGACGTGGTGCCCGCGGGCGATCCGAAGTTCGGCTTCCCCAACATCGTCGACAATGCCGAGATCGGCGAGCTGATCGCGTGCGGCGCGCATATCAACCTGTTCGTGACCGGACGCGGCTCGGTCGTGGGCTCGGCCATCTCGCCGGTCATCAAGATCGCCGCCAATCCGGAAATGTATGCCCGGATGGAAGGGGACATGGACGTCAATGCCGGTCGCATCCTCTATGGTGAGGCGACGCTGGACGCGGTGGGGGCGGAGATCGTCGACTTGATCGTCGCGGTATCGGGCGGGGCGCAAACCAAGTCGGAAGCGCTGGGGCATCAGGAATTCGTCCTGACCTACAAGGCGGCCGGGGCCAAGGGGCCTGGCTGTTTGCCGCAGGCGGCGTAACGGCTGCGGCTGTGCGGTCGGGGCGTGCGCTTCGACTTCGCTCAGCGTGAACGGATGTCGGTATCCAGACCCGATCCCCCCGCCCGTTCAGCCTGAGCGACGTCGAAGGCCACGAGACAGGCTATCAGCAAGCGCGGCATTCCCGGGCGATCAGCCCGATTGCGCCGCCAGAGCCCGCAATTCCGGCATCGCGACCTTCTGCCCCGAGCCGTCCACCCATCGGATGAACCCGCCGATCCGCTTCTCCACCTTCGCCGCATGACCGCCGAAGATGTCCGACAGCCTGTGGTCGAGAAAGGGATTGGCGAAGCGCTCCAGCGTCGTCGCGATATAGTCCCGTGCTTCATCCTCCATCCCGTGGGCGGCAAAGCCCGGCAGCACCTCCTGCGCCATCACGCGGTCGAGCGCGCGCCGCGTGTCCGCATTGGCCAGCGCCGCGCGGACCGTCTGTCCCTCGGGCGCGCCCTGTGCACGCCATCGTCCGGCCAGCCATGTATGGCCAAGGTTCAATATGTGCAGCTTCAGCCGCTCATAGCGCTCCAGTTCGTCGGTCGGCACGATGTCGGGATGGGTGAAGGGCAGGGTGAGACCCGGCTGCCGCTCGATCGCCCAGAGGGCATAGGGCTCGGCGACGGCGCCCGCCGGCGATAGGGGCTCGCTGACGATCCGGTCGACCAGCGTGTTGGCCCAGACGCATTCGCGCTCCAGCCACGCGATGAAAGCCGCGTCGCGCCGCTGGTCGCGCGCCAGCCCGGTGATTGCCGCGCGCAGGACATCGCCGTTTCGCACCACCAGTTCGCAGGGCAGCATCGTCAGGCCCGGTTCGCCCGCCCGCCATCGCCGGTGGAGCAACGCGGTCAACAAGCCGCAAAAGCTGGTCGGCACCGCATCATCGGCCGGTGCCGTCCGGTCGCTGTCGGGGATCGCATAGCCCGTATCGCCGGTGTTGGAGACGATATGCGTCGCCCGCCCAGCCAATGCCGTCAACCGCTCCCAGTCCGCACCGGCGCTCAGCCCTTCGCGCACGCTGCGCACCTGGACGGTCCGCTCATACCGGGCGCCGTCGCGAAGGCCGCGCAGGATGACCGGGAAACCCGCCGGATCGGCAAAGCCCGCCAGACGCTTGGCCCGTTCGGGATCGTTGGTCGTCTGGACGATGACGATCGGCGGCACCGCCTGTCCGGCGGCGCGCGCCTCCTCGGCGAACAGGTCGACATGCGCCTGGAGGAAGCGGCTGGTGCCGAATTGCAGGATGACGGGGGCGGTCGCGGTCGTGGTCACGGTCACGGTCTCGGTCGCGGCTGCGGTCACTGGGCGTCCAACGAATAGATACGCTCCATCGCGACCCATTTCTCCCCCGGTGCGGCGTGGGGCAGCGGCTTTTGGAAACGGTCCATCGCCGCTTCCCATCGGGTATCCACGGCCGCCAGCTCAGCCGGGATCGCGCGGGGCCAGTCGTCCGTCACTTCGGCGATCATGACCAGCCGGTCGCCGGTGCGCCAGATTTCCATCGCGGTGAACCCCTTGGCCCGGATCGCCGCCGTCACCTCGGGCCAGGCGGCCCCGGCGGCATGAGCCTTTTCATAGTCGGCGATCAGCGCCGCATCGGCGACCAGGTCCAGCGCGAAGCATATCCGTCGGGCCATATCGAGCCTCCTCTCTCTTTTCGTGTCGTTTTAGCGTTCCCACACCTGTGCATCAATGGCATATGTGAGAGCATGATTGCATATAGGATTGCGGAGAGGGTGACATGAAGGCGCTGGTCTGTGTGCGTCCCCAGGATATTCGCGTCGAGGAGCGGCCTCGGCCGGAGCGGGGACCGGGCCATGTCCTGCTGCGGATGCGGCGCGCCGGCATCTGTGGCACCGACTATCACATCTATGCTGGCAAGCACCCGTTCCTGGAATATCCCCGGCTGATCGGCCATGAGCTGGCGGGCGAGGTTGTCGAGGCGCCCGAGGGCTCGGCGCTGACCCCGGGGCAGGTGGTGACGATCAACCCCTATCTCGCCTGTGGAACCTGCCGCGCCTGTCGCCGGGGCAAGCCCAATTGCTGCGCGCGGATCAGCGTGCTGGGCGTCCATGCCGATGGCGGCATGTGCGAATGGCTGTCGGTCCCCGAAAGCGCGGTGATCGACGCCACCGGCCTGTCGCTCGACCAGGCGGCGATGGTCGAGTTCCTGGCGATCGGCGCCCATGCCGTCCGCCGCTCCGGCCTGTCGGCGGGGGACGAGGCGGTGGTGATCGGCGCGGGACCGATCGGCATCGCGGTCGCTCTGTTCGCACGGATCGCGGGGGCGGGGCGGATCGTGCTGGCGGATACCCGTGCGCCGCGCCTGGCCTATGCCCGCGATCATCTGGGTTTCGACGAGGGCGTGGTGGCGGATGATCGGCTGGGCGAGACGCTGGCCGCGATGACCGGCGCCGAGATGTTCGACCATGTCTTCGACGCGACCGGCAATATCCATGCGATGCGCGCCGGGCTGAACTGGGTGGCGCATGGCGGCAGCTATACGCTGGTCGGGGTGTGCAAGGACGATCTGGTCTTTGCCGATCCCGAATTCCACAAGCGCGAGACGACGATGATCGCCAGCCGCAACGCGCTGTCGGTCGATTTTGACCATGTCATCGCCAGCATCCGATCGGGCGCGATCCCGACCGACGCGATCCGCACGCATGGTCTCACCCTGGACGACGCGCCACGGCGGCTGCCCGAGCTGATCGCGGAGGCGGATTCGGTGCTGAAGGCGATCGTCACCATTGCCTGAGGGGAGCCTGCGACCGCCTTGCCCGATGTCCGCCATCGTCCTAATCGACGGACTGGTTTGGGAGGCGCTATGACGGCTGAGGGCGGCAAGACGGGGGAGGGGCGCACCCGCAAGGGCAGCTATGCCGCGCCCGCGCTGGACAAGGCGTTCCTCATCATCGAACTGCTCGCCAGCCACCCGCAGGGCATGTTGGTCAGCGAAATGGCGACCGCGCTCGGCCGCTCGCTGGGCGAGCTGTTCCGCATCGTGGTAGTGATGGAGGAGGCGCGCTATCTGGAAAAGTCGCCGATCGACGACCGGTACCGCGTCACCTATAAATTCCTCGACATCGCCTATCGCGCGACGCCCGCGCGCCAGCTGACCGCCGCGGCCCTCCCTGAGATGCAGTCGCTGGCGCTGACCGTCGGCCAATCCTGTCACCTGGTGGTGATCGAGGGCGGGGCGGGGCTGGTCATCGCGCGCGAGGAAAATCCCGGCACGCGCGGCTTTGCGCTGCGCATGGGCGCTTCGATCGACATCGTCGCGAGCTGTTCGGGCAAGGTGCTGCTGGCCTTTGCGCCGCCCGCACAGCTTGGCCGTATCATCGATCGGGCCGAGCTGGTCCAGGGGCGGCCCATCGGGCGCGCGCGGCTGACCGAGGAACTGGAGCGGGTGCGGACGCAGGGCTATGAACTGCGCGAGAGCCCGGTCACGCGCGGCGTGACCGACATCAGCTATCCGGTCTTCGGCTTCGGTGGCGATTGCATGGCGGCGCTGACCATCCCCTTTCTGGAGACGATCGACGGGTCGCAATCGGTGACGATCCCCGAGGCGCGGCGGATCCTGGCCGAGGCGACCGCGCGCATCTCGCAACAACTGGGCTATCGCCCCGAGGACGGCGCGGCGGGGTCCTGAGCGGCCGGCCGGTCAGCCCGGCCGCCCGGGGGGCGTGCGGCGTTCCTCCCCCATGGTCAGGTACAGGTGGCGCAGCATCGCGGTCATCGCCTCGGTGCCGCGCTGGGTCAGGGTGACGGCCAGGCGCCGGTGATCCGCAGGATCCGTCCGCCGCCGCAACAGCCCAGCACCCTCCAGCCGGTCGATCCGTCGCAGCGCGCTGGTCGAGCTTTCGCCGGATACCAGGATCAGTTCCTTCACGCAGAGCGGCCGATTCTGTTCTTCCGCGATGAACAGCTCCAGCATCATGTCCCAGGCGGAATCGCGGAACACGTCGCGGGGAAAGAATTGCGCGATATGGGCGCGCATCGCCTTGGTCTGGCGGGCCAGGTCGAGCAGGCTGGGCGCGCGATCCAGCATGGGCGGCGGCATGGCGCTGCGCTGCGCGGGCGGGTGGTAACGGGCGGCCATTTCCTTGGGCATGGGACTTGTCCTTTTGCTGAGGGCGGCGGATGGGAAACGAAGCCGTTCATCGCTCGCGCATCGCCTCGCGCGCGCGGTTGAGCGGTTTGAGCAGATATTGGAGGACCGTCTTCTGGCCGGTATGGATGTCGGCGGTGGCGATCATGCCGGGCACGATCGGAAAGCGCTTGCCCGCCTTGTTGACCAGCGAGTCCGCCGTCGTGCGCACGAAGACGCGATAATAATAGACGTCCGGGTTCACCTCGTCGCGGATGGTGTCGGGCGAGATGCTGCTGACCCGTCCCTCCAGCCCGCCGAAGATCGCATAGTCATAGGCGGTGATCTTGACGCTGGCGCGCTGGCCGGGGCGGATGAAGGCGATGTCGCGCGGCGAGATACGCGCCTCGACCAGCAGGCGTTCGTCGAGCGGCACGATCTCCATGATCTTGCCGTTCGGGGGAATGACGCCGCCGATGGTCGACACCTCGATATTCTTGACCACGCCGCGCACCGGCGAGCGTAGCGTCAGGCGCTGGAGCGTGTCGGAGCGGCCGCGCACGACGGGGGCGAGCGCCTCGACCTCCTCGCTGACCTTGGCCAGGTCCTGCCGCGCCTCGACGACATATTGTGAGCGCAGGTCGGATTTCTTGAGGTCCAGTTCGGCCCGCTGCCGCTTCAGGCGCAGCACCTCGACATTGCTGGCCGCGCCGACGTCGATCAGGGACTCGCCGATCCCGACCTCGCGCCCGATCAGCGCCAGGGACTCGTCGATCAGGCCGACCGAACTGGTCAGACTGCGGCGGCGCGCGTCGTACAGCCTTTGCTGCTCGGCCTTGAGCGCGGGGAAGGCGTCGAGTTCGGGCGAGAAGGTCAGGGGGGTGCCGTTGACCTCCGCCTGCAACCGGGCCTGGGCGGCCAGTGCGGCGCGGTATTTGGCGGCGCTTTCCTCGACGGTCGATCCAGCCTGGGTCGGGTCGAGCTGGGCGAGGATCTGGCCCGGTTTCACGATATCGTCCTGGCGGACCAGCATCTTGGCGAGGATGCCGCCCTCCAGCGATTGCAGCACTTGTTCGCGGCTGGTGGGTACGACGCGGCCGGTGCCGGTGGCGACCTCGTCCAGTTCGGCGAACCAGGCCCAGGCCAGGAAGGTGACGAACAGCGCGGCGAGCACCCAGGTCATCCGCTTGGCCGCCAGCAGGGGTGCTGCCCCCTCGTCGGCGAAGGGCAGGTCGGCGGGATGGGCGAGCGCGGTCATGCCGCCTGGCTCCGACCTGGCTGGGCTGGTGCGGCACCCTGCATGGTGGCGAGGGCCGCCGCCTTGGGCTGGTCGAGCAGTATCTGGCCCTGGTCGATCACCACGATCCGGTCGACCATGTCGAGCACCCGCATCCGGTGGGTGGCGATGACGACGGTACGCCCCCGGCTCCAGTCGCGGAAGCGGTCGATGAACAGGCGCTCGGCCCCTTCGTCCATCGCGGCGGTGGGCTCGTCGAGCAGCATCACCTGCGGCTGGCGGATCAGCAGCCGGGCAAGCAGCAGCGCCTGTTGCTGCCCGCCCGACAGGCCCAGCCCGCCTTCGAGCACGACATGCTCCAGCCCGTCGCGAAGGCGGCGGATGAAGTCGATCGCGCCGACCATCTCCAGCGCGGCGAGGATCGCCTCGTGACTGGCCACCGGCGCACCCATGGTCAGATTCTCGTGCAAGGTGCCGTGGAAGAGGCGACTGTTCTGGGTCAGGAGCGCGACGTCGCGGCGGACGTCGCCGGGGTCGATCTGGTGCAGCGCCAGATCGTCGAGCAGGATCTCGCCCGACACGGGCTGCAACATCCCCGACAGACCTTGCAGCAACGTCGACTTGCCCGCGCCGTTACGGCCCAGCAGCGCGATCGTCTCGCCGCCCACGATATCCAGCTTCGGCACGGTCAGCGCGGGCGGGGCATTGGGGTCGGCATAGCTGAACACCGCGCCGCGAAGGGCGAAACGCCCATCGACCGCGGGCAGGGGGATGCGATGCTCGGCATCCGGATTGTCGACCGGCAGCGCCATGATCTGGTCCAGGCTGCCCGCCGCGACTTTGGCATGTTGATAGCGGCCGAGCAGGTGCGAGACCTGGCCCATCGGGGCCATCATCCGGCTGGCCAGCATCGAGGTGGCGACCAGCGCGCCGGTCGTGATGTCGCCCGCAATCACCATCGGCGCGCCGACGAAGATGACGGTGGCGTAGACCGCGTTCTGCACGCTCTGCGCCCAGGTCGACAGGCTGGCGGTCAGACCGCGAAGGCGCAGTTGCGCTTCGCCTGCCACCGCGTTGCAATGGTTCCACTGGCGCTGGAAACGCTCCTCGGCCTGAAGCGTCTTGATGTCCTCGATGCCTTGCACCGCCTCGACCAGCAGGGCGTTGCGCAGCGAGGTCTCGCGCATCGACTCGGTCGCATGGGCGCGCAGCCGCCGCTGGGCGAGCAGGCTGGGCACCAGCAATGCGACCAGCGCCACCACGGGCACCAGCGCCAGCGAGCCGCCGATAAAGGCTAGGATCACCAGGAACAGCAGGAAGAAGGGCAGGTCGGCCACCGCCGCGACGGTGGTCGAGGTCAGCATATCGCGCACCTGATCCAAGTCGCGGAGCTGCGCGATGAAGGTGCCGGTCGAGGTCGGCCGTGCCCGGTTTCGTACGCGCAGCGCATGGCCGAACACCAGGTCCGACAGGCGCAGATCGGCGCGCTTGCCCAGAATATCGGTGATCCCGACGCGCAACCGGCGCAGCACGAAGTCGAACCCGGTCGCCAGGATCACGCCGATGAACAGGATGTAGAGCGTCGGCATCGACTGGGCGGGGACGACGCGGTCATAGACCTGCATCGAGAACAACACCCCCGCCAGACCCAGGCAGTTGGTGACGATCGAGGCGATGGCGACATGGCCATAGCCCCTCATATCCTGAAGCAGCAGGCGGCGGAGCCAATGCTCCTGGAAGGGGCGGATATAGCTGTCGACCCGAATATCGGCCGCCGAGCGTGCGGGGCGGGGCACGACGAACAGCCGCGTCTGTTCGACCACCGTGGCGAGCGGGCGCTGGGCGGATTGGCCATCCTCGCCCGCCACGGTGAACAGCGCCTGGCCGTCCGCGTCGATGCCGGTGATCAGCGCCAGCTCGCCATCGTTCAGCCAGGCGATGACCGGCAGGCGCCAGCTGGTCAGCCGCATCGCGCCGGGCATCACGAAGCGCACGGACAGGCCGCTCGCGCGCGCCAGCGCCCGGACCCGCATTTCGTCATCCCCACCCGCCTGCCACAGCGTCGTCAGGCGCGCCCGCTGCTCGGCAAAGGACATGCGGTAATGGCGTGCCACCTGGCCCATCATGTCGATCCAGGCGAGCGGATCGGTGGTGGCGGCCGTCACAGCGTCACACCCCGGATCGACGTGCCGGTCAGCCCGAAATCGTCGCGTGCCCGGCCCGAATAATAGAGGCAGTCGAGCGCGAGCCGCCGCAGGTCGTGCGCCGTGTTGACCGCATCGAACCGCGCCTGTTGCAGTTCCTGTTCGGCATTGAGCAGGTCGACCAGCGTACGCGTGCCCATGTCGAGATATTGCAGGCGATAGAGCTTGCCCGTCTCGATCATATTGTCCTGCCGCGCCGCCAGGGTGCCCAGCAATTGCGATAGGCCCGCCATCTGCGTCTGTCCGGCGGCCAGCTCCTGGGCGACGTCGTTGCGGGCGGCCTGTTCGGCGGCCTGCGCGGCACGGACGCCGTAATCGGCGCTGCGCACGCGGGCGCGGACCGCATTGCCGCCGAACACGTCGCTGCTGACGTTCAGCCCGAAATTATACAGGCTGCGGTCGGAAAAGGGCGCCGCGACATCGGTCGAGGCATCGCCCGCCAGCGCGACGGTGGGCAGGCGCGCGGCATGGACGCGGCGGCTTTCGGCGCTCGCCTGCTCATATTGCGCACGGGCGCGCATGATCGCGGGCACATCCGCCCACTCGACCGTGGTGGCACGGGTGCAACTCGCCATCAGCCAGTCGGGGACGCCGGGATCGACCGCAGGCGGGGTGTCGCGACCCAGCAGATAGGCGAGGCCCGTGGTCCAGCGGCGCTGCTCCGCCTCGATCCGGGTCAGCGTCGCCTGCGCGGCGGCCACGCGCGACTGGGCCTGGAGCGCATCGGACCGGGTCGTCGCGCCCTTGCCGAAGCGCTTCTCGACCAGTGCGCTGATCTCCTGAATACGGGTCAGCTGTTCGACCGCGATCCCGCGCAGGGCGGCGTTGCGCTGAACCTCGACCAGCGCATAGCCGGTGTCGCGGATCAGCCCGTCGATCGCCAGCAGCATGTCCGCCCGCCCGATCCGGGTGCCCGCCCGCGCGGACTCGACCGCGCCCGCGACCTTGCCGAAGTCGTAGAGCATCTGCGACGCCGACAGCTGAGGCCGCGGCCGCCAGACGCTGCCCAGCCGATTGTCGTAGCCGCTGCCGACGCCCGCGCTGATCCGGGGCAGATAGCCCGCACGGGCGACGGTCACGTCCTCGCCCCGCGCTTCGACCGTCGCGGCGGCCTGGGCGACGGAGGGGTGCCAGGCCATGACCTCATGCATGGCGCTCTCCAGCGTGACCGCTCTCATATTGGCCGGTACGACCGCGACGGACGGCTGCGCGGCGGCGGTCGCCAGCAGCCCGCCTATCGCCCATGTCATCATTTCCAGCCTCCCCGATTGCCCATGGTAGCGTTCGCGCCACTCGTGATTCGTCAACCGTCCCAACCTGTCCGACATGGGAGAGGATTGAACTAAACTATTTAAAGAAAAGGGATTAAACGCCAAAGGGAAGCCCCCTTGGCGCTTGAAATCAACTCCGTTTTCGGATCGTTGCGCAAGATGGTCAGATGGTGTGGAGCATGACGGGCTTTTCATGCTCCGGATCGACGGAAACGGTCAGATAGCCCAGCGGGTCGAGCGGTAGGTCCGGCGTCGCAATGGGATCGGTAACGACCGGATTCGCATGGAGTTCGACATTCGCCGCCAGGCCGGTTCCGGCGCCGGTGTCCGGGCCGAGTGCATCCAGATAGCGGGACAGCACATCCTCGACGCTGCCCTGACCCTCCATCAGCGACAGTGCCAGCCGGGCGTCCGCATGATCCGCCGTGGCGACGGGATGGTCGGCCGCCATCAGCGTCATCGGCACCACATCGGCGTGTAGCGTCACCGCATCATCGGCCGACAAAGCGGTGATCGTCGCGGTCGGGAAGGCGGGGGCAACGCCGTTGTTGGCGATGTCGATCGCGACGTCCAGCCGCGCGGTCGAGACCTGCCCGTCGGGCTGCACGATCTGATAGGTGAAGCTGTCGATCGGATCGGTCGCAGCATAGGCGACCGGCGTCGTCGGCTGATAGGTGTAGCGGCCGACCTCGTCGATGGTCAGCGTGCCGTGCGCGCCGGTCAGCGTCTGTCCGGCATCGCCGACATCGACGAAGCTGCCGCCGACCAGCACCTTGATCCCCAGGAACGGGCTGCCCAGCGTGTCGTTGGCCAGCAATTCGCCGCTGACCGGGGTCGCACCGGTAAAGGTGAACCGGTCGAGATGGGTGACCGTCTCGGCGACATAGACGCTGGTGGTGAAGCTCGCGCCCAAGGGGTTGGTGCTGGTGATCGTGTAGTTATAGGTCCCCGAGGGCAGGCCGTTCATCGTGACGCTGATGCCCGATCCGACCAGTCCGCCGACCCCTGCCAGCGCCGTGCCGGAGGCGGTGCCGACGACCGCGCCCGCCGCATTGGTGACCGTGATCGTATAGCTGGGCAGGACCGACAGGCCCGGTGCGATCGCCGCCGTCAGGGTGACGTTCGACACGCTGTTGGCATCGACGGTGAAGCTGTCGGTGATCCGGGCGGTCTGCGGCCCGGTGAACAGCCCTGCGGTCGGTGTGGGGAAGGTCGTGTCGACCGCCGGCGCGCGGGTCTCCACCTGGTTGACGAAGGTGGCATTCGCCGTCGCGACATCGTTCACCGCGACGGGCGCGCCGGTCACGTCCGGGCTGCCGATCGTGATCGCCAGCGTCGCGCTTTCCCGCTCGCCGTCGCTGGCGTCGAGCAGCGTGTAGGAGAAGCGGTCGACCTTGCCGATCACCGCGGCATCGGCATTGGGCGTGTAGCTGTAGCTGCCATCGCGGTCGATGGTCAGCGTACCCCATTGCCCGATCACCACCGTGTCGTCGGCGGTGATCGCGGTGGTGACGCCGTTCAGCGTGACGCTTTCCACCCGGGTCTGCGGGCTGACCACATCGACCTGGCCGGTGGGGCCGGGATCGGTGATGACATTGCCGATGGTCGCCCCGGCCACGACCTGGCCGATATCGGTGAAGTCGGAATTGACACCCGCGACGCTTAAGCCCCCGAGCAGCCCGATGCCCAGCGTATTGTCGAAGGTGACGAAGGCCCGGTACTGGCCCGGCCCCAGATCGGCATTGGCGACCAGGTTGCCGTTCAGCAGGCGGACCTCCAGCAGCGAGGAATTGCCGCTGCCCTCGACCGCGACCCAGTTGGTGCCGTCCAAACGCTGGACCACCACCGAATAGCCGCTGGCGACGCCCAGCGACAGCGTCGCGTTATAGGTGAAGGTCGCGTCCAAGGTGTGGCCCGGCTGGACCGTGAACTGGACGTTGGGGATGGCCAGCACCTGCGCGTCGAGATTGATGAGGCCGAGCGAGACGAGCGCGGTGTAATTGGCGTTGCCCAGCGTCTCGTTCGTCTGGACCGGCAGCAGGTCGACGGTCGCCGAGGCGGCATTGTCGAAGGCGCTGATGTCGAACGGGGCGGTGATCGATACGGTGGTCGAGGCATTGCCCGCCCCGTCGCGCAAGCCGATATTCAGCGTCTCGCCCGCGACCTGGGGGGGCGTCAGCGTGACCGCATAGATACCGCCGGTTGCCACCGTGCCGGTGCCGATGACGGTGCCCGCCGCATTGCGGACCTCCACGCTCGCGCCGACCTCTCCGGTGCCGGTCACGATCGTGCCGGTGGCGTTGATCGCGGCGGTCGGCGGGGCGGGCGGCGTGATGTCCGGGGCACTTAGCGGCGTCGGGGCCGATATGTTGCCCGCCGCATCGACCTGGGTCACGGTCAGCGCCTGGCCATTGGCCTGCGGCGTGGTCAGCGTCGCGCTATAGCCGCCGTCGCTGCCGACGACTGCGCTGCCGACCTGCTGCCCCAGCGGATCGAGGATGCGCACCGTGGCACCCGCTTCGCCGGTGCCGGTGACGACCGTGCCCGTCCCGTTGACCAGCGCGACCGGCGCGGCGGGCGGGGTAATGTCGGGGGCGGTCAGCGGGCTGGGCGGCGAGGCGTTCCCGGCCGCGTCGGCCTGAATGACGGTGAGCGCCTGGCCATTGGCCTGGGCGGTCGTCAGCGTGACCGCATAGCTGCCATTGGCGGCCACGGTCGCGGTGCCGATCGCATTGCCCAGCGCATCGCGCACGGTGACGGTCGCGCCCGCCTCTCCGGTGCCGCTGACCAGCGTACCGACGCCGTTGATGGCGGCGGTCAGGCCGGTCGGCGCGGTGATGTCGGGCGCGGTCGCCTGCGCGACGGCCGATACATTGCCCGCCGCATCGGCCTGGGTCAGCGTCAGCGCCTGTCCATTGGCCTGGGCGGGCGTGAGCGGCGCGGTGAAAATGCCGTCCGCACCGACCAGCGCGCTACCGATCACCGCGCCGCCGGGGTCGCGAATGGTGACGGTCGCGCCGACCTCGCCGGTGCCGCTCAGGCTGGTGCCGTCGCCCGCGACCAGCCCGGTGGGGGCGAGCGGGGCGGTCAGGTCGGGCGCGGTCAGCGGGGCGGCGGGGGATGTGTTGCCCGCCACGTCCGCCTGCACCACGCTCAGCGCCTGGCCGTTGATCTGGGCGGTCGGCAGGACCACGGCATAGCTGCCGCCGGCGCCGACCGTCGCGCTGCCCAGTTGCGTACCGCTTGCGTCGAGCACGCGGACGGTTGCGCCGACCTCACCCGTGCCGCTGACCACCGTGCCGGTGGCGTCGATCGTCGCCGCCGGAAGGGCGGGCGGCGTCAGGTCGGGCGCGGTCGCGGTGGCGGGGGGCGAGACATCGCCCTCCGCATCGGTCTGGGTCACGCGCACGATCTCGCCGTTGCGCTGCGGCGTGGTCAGGGTCGCGGTGTAGCTGCCGTCCCCCGCGACGATGCCGGTGCCGATGATCGTACCGTCCGCATCGCGCACGGTGATCGCGGTCCCCGCCTGGCCGGTGCCGCTGACGCTCGCGCCATCGGCGGCGACGGTCGCGGTCGGGGCGAGGGGCGTGTCGTTGGGGATCAGGTCGGGCGCGGTCGCATTGCCGGGGGCCGAGACGTTGCCCGCCGCATCGGCCTGGGTCAGCGTCAGGATCTGGCCGTTGGTCAGCGGCGGCGACAGGGTCACGCCGAAGCTGCCATCCGCACCGACGGGCACGGTCGCGAGGACCAGGCCGACCGGGTCGGTCACGGTGACGACCGCACCGACCTCGCCCGTGCCGGTCAGGGTCGCGCCGTCGCCGGACACGCTGCCCAGCGGGGCGGCAGGCGGCGTGCGGTCGAGCGCGACGATGCTGGTCGCGGGCGATCCGTTGCCCGCCGCATCCGCCTGCGTCACGCTGAGCACCTGGCTGTCGAGCTGCGCGGCGGACAGCGTCACGGCATAGCCGCCCTGCGTGCCGACCAGAGCGCTGCCCAGCACTGCACCGTTCGCGTCGCGCACGGTGACGGTCGCACCCGCTTCTCCCGTACCCGACACGATCGTGCCAGTCGCATCCAGCGCCGCGATGGGGGCCACCGGAGGCGTGATGTCGGGCGCGAAGACCGTCACCACCGGCGAGACATTGCCGGCCGCGTCGGTCAGCGTCGCGGTCACCGTCCCGCCATTGGCCTGGGCCGGGGTCAGAGGCACGGCGAAACGGCCGTCCGCCTCCACCACGCCGGTCCCGATCACGGTGCCGCCCGCGTCACGCAGCGTCACGGTCGCGCCGACCTCGCCGGTGCCGATGGCATTGGCGCCCGTCGCGTCGAGGGCGATCAGCGGCGCGGCGGGCGGCGTGATGTCGGGCGCTATGGCCGGGCTGGGCGCGGAGACGTTCCCGGCGGCATCGGCCTGGGTCGCCTGAAGCACCTCGCCATTCACCTGCGCCGTGGTGAGCGTCACCGCATAGGCGCCGGTCGCGCCCGCGGTGCCGGTGCCGATCACCTGACCCGAGGGATCGCGGATCGTCACGGTCGCGCCCGCTTCCGCCTGGCCGCTGACGATCGTGCCGTCGCCGCTGATCGCGGCGGTCAGGCCCGTGGGCGCCGTGATGTCCGGCGCGGTCAGCGACGTGCTGGCCGAGACGTTGCCGCCGCGATCGGCCTGGTCGAGGGACAGCACCTCGCCATTGGCCTGGGGCGGGGTCAGCGTGGCGGCATAGCTGCCATTCGCGTCGACCTGCGCGCTGCCGATCACGACGCCGCCGGGACCGCGCACCGTCACGGTGGCGAAGGGCTCGCCGGTCCCGCTCACCACGCTACCGTCGACGGAGATGGTCGCGACCGGCGCATCGGGCGCGGTGACGTCCGGCGCGGCAACGATGCTGGGTGGCGAGACATTGCCCGCCGCATCGCTCTGGTCGGCGGAGAGGATCTGGCCATTGGTCTGCGGCGTGGCCAGCGTCACCACGAACAGGCCATCGCTGCCGACGACCGCGCTGCCCAGCGTCGTGCCGCCCGCATCGACGACCCGCACCGTCGCGCCGGGCTCGCCATTGCCATAGACCGAGGCGCCGTCGCTCGACAGCGTCGCGATGGGCGCGTCGGGCGCGGTCGTATCGGGCGCGGTCACCGTGATCGCCGGCGAGACATTGCCCGCCGCGTCCGTCTGGCTGACGATCAGCGTCTCGCCATTCGCCTGTGGCGTGGCGAGGGGTGCGGTGAAGGCGCCTTGCGGATCGACCGTCGCGCGGCCGATGACGGTGCCTGCGGCGTCGCGTATCTCGACCGTCGCGCCGGGCTCGCCGGTGCCGGACAGGCTCGTTCCGCCCGGCGCCAGCGTAGCGGTCGGTGCAGCGGGCGCGACCAGATCGGGCGTCACCGTCGCGGTGGCGGGCGAGACATTGCCAGCCGCATCGCTCTGTACCACCGACAGCGTCTGGCCGTTCGCGATGCCGCCGGGTAGCGCGACGCTGAAACCGCCGTCGCTGCCCACCGTGGCGGTACCGACCGGCTGGCCCGCCGCGTCCCGAACCGTCACGGTTGCGCCGACCTCGCCCGAGCCAATCAGGCTGGTCCCATCCGCGCTGACCGTCGCCAGGGGCGCGGCAGGCGGCGTGATGTCGGGCGCCGTCACGCTGGTCGCGGGCGAAGTGTTACCGGCCGGGTCGCTCTGGCTGACGCTCAGCGTGCCGCCATTGGCCTGAGGCGAGCTGAGCGGGACGGAGTAGTTGCCATCCGTCCCGACGGTGGCAGTGCCAAGTGGTTGGCCGGTAGCGTCGCGGACCGTGACGGTCGCGCCGGGCTCGCCGGTGCCGGTGATGCTGGTGCCATCGGCCGCGATGGTCGCGGTCGGTGCAGCAGGTGCGGTCGTATCACGCGCCGTCACGGTGGTGGCGGGCGAGATGTTCCCAGCCGAATCGCTCTGCGAAACGGTCAAGGTGCCGCCGTTCGCCTGCGGCGAGGTTAGCGGAACGGAGTAGCTGCCGTCCGATCCGACGGTCGCGGTACCAAGCGGCTGGCCGATGGCGTCGCGAACCGTGACGGTTGCGCCGGGCTCGCCGGTGCCGGTGATGCTGGTGCCATCGGCCGCGATTGTCGCGGTAGGCGCAGCAGGTGCGGTCGTATCAGGCGCCGTCACGGTGGTGGCGGGCGAGGCGTTACCGGCAGGGTCGCTCTGCGAAACGCTCAGCGTACCGCCGTTCGCCTGAGGCGAGGCCAGCGGAACGGAGTAGCTGCCGTCCGTCCCAACGGTTGCGCTGCCAAGTGGCTGGCCGGTGGCGTCGCGGACCGTGACGGTTGCGCCGGGCTCGCCGGTGCCGGAGACGCTGGTGCCATCGGCCGCGATGGTCGCGGTCGGCGCAGCAGGTGCGGTCGTATCCGGAGCCGTCACAGTGGTGGCGGGCGAGATGTTTCCGGCCGGATCGCTCTGCGAAACGGTCAAGGTACCGCCGTTCGCCTGAGGCGAGGCCAGCGAAACGGAGTAGCTGCCGTCGGTTCCGACGGTCGCGGTACCAAGCGGCTGGCCGGTGGCGTCGCGAACCGTGACGGTTGCGCCGGGCTCGCCGGTGCCGGTGATGCTGGTGCCATCGGCTGCGATGGTCGCAGTCGGCGCAGCAGGTGCGGTCGTATCAGGAGCCGTCACGGTCGTGGCGGGCGAGGCGTTGCCGGCAGGATCGCTCTGGCTGACGCTCAGCGTGCCGCCGTTCGCCTGAGGCGAGGTCAGCGGGACAGAGTAGCTCCCGTTGGTCCCGACGGTCGCGGTACCGAGCGGCTGGCCGGCGGCGTCGCGAACCGTGACGGTTGCGCCGGGCTCGCCGGTGCCGCTGACGCTGGTGCCATCGGCTGCGATGGTCGCAGTCGGCGCAGCAGGTGCCGTCGTATCGGGTGCCGTCACGGTGGTGGTGGGCGAGGCGTTACCGGCAGGGTCGCTCTGGCTGACGCTCAGCGTGCCGCCATTGGCCTGCGGCGAGGTCAGCGGGACGGAGTAGCTGCCGTCGGTCCCGACGGTCGCGGTACCGAGCAGTTGGCCGGTGGTGTCGCGAACCGTGACGGTCGCGCCGGGTTCGCCGGTGCCGGTGATCGTGGCGCCATCGGCCGCGATGGTCGCGGTCGGCGCAGCGGGTGCGGTCGTATCGGGCGCCGTCACGGTGGTGGTGGGCGAGATGTTCCCGGCCGGATCGCTCTGCGAAACGGTTAAGGTACCGCCATTGGCTTGGGGCGACGTCAGCGGGACGGTATAATTCCCGTCGGTCCCGACGGTCGCGGTGCCGAGTGCTTGGCCGGTTGCGTCGCGGACCGTGACGGTCGCGCCGGGCTCGCCGGTGCCGGTGATGCTGGCGCCGTCGGCCGCAATCGTCGCGGTCGGTGCATCGGGGGCGGTCATGTCCGGCGTGGTCAGACTCATCGGGGGCGATGCGTTGCCCGCCGGGTCGCTCTGCGAGACGATCAGTGTCCCGCCATCGGTCTGTGGGGTGGTCAGCGACAGCGTGTAGGTGCCGCCCGCGCCGACGATCGCGGTGCCGAGCGACTGACCGGTGGCGTCGCGCACGGTGACGGTCGCGCCCGGCTCGCCGGTGCCGGTGATGCCGGTGCCATCGCCCGTGATCGTTGCGGTCGGGGCGGCGGGGGGCGTGATGTCCGGGGCGGTCAGCGTGATGGCGGGCGAT
>Ga0209816_1000214_pt1 | contig 47972 bp, 85 predicted proteins | sample CoawatmetaG01DNA_FD_187509 | JGI IMG/M metagenome (GOLD analysis project Ga0209816, IMG submission 187509) | Marine microbial communities from the West Antarctic Peninsula - Coastal water metaG017-DNA (SPAdes) (version 2) | ecosystem: Environmental > Aquatic > Marine > Coastal ...
GCATAGCCCACAGAGTATACGAAGTAGTAGCACTCAAAGCCGGTCCAATCATGAGCGGTACGTCACAAAGCCCAGGTGGCCAAGCAGTGTGGAACGCATTAATCAAACGTGGCAAGGTATTCGCAGCTGCATTGTGGAAAGGCACACACTATAGTGTACAGAGTACCGAATGGGGATCAGCTGAATCGGATGATGTTAGCCTGTATAACAGCGCAGCCAGACTAGTAGCAGTATAAGTAATAGTATGAATAATCAATTACCCACACCAGCTCAACTTAACACACTACGACTACCCAACACAGTGTTATATGGTTTCGAATTCACTGCCGTAGAACCACTCGCCACTGCCACTATAACACAGAATGAACACAATAGCCAACACACAGGTGTTATACAAGGCGGCGTGTTATGTGTGTTAGCAGAGACCTTGGCCAATATGGCTAGTCAGTTACACGTTAATGCATTAAAGGCGAACCGTTACGTTGTTCTTGGACAAAGTCTTAATACCAGTTACTTGAGAGCAGCCACAGGTGTTATAACTGCCACCGCTAAACCCTTACACACAGGTAAACAAACTGCCGTGTATAGTGTAGAGATGACCAATGACCGTGGTCTGTTAGTGGCAGTTAGCACCTTCACAGGCGGCATTGTTAAGCGTAGAAGCTAGACTTTACACTATAGTGAGAACTTTAGCTAACATGATGGAGATGTTAATCGTTCGGATGGTGTGTTTAATGGAAGGCTCTTTCACCGTGTTTCTACATCACCCTCACTTAACCACAAAAACATTCAATAAACAGTTAATTAAACGTATTTAACACCATGTCGTAACAGCCTTTAAACTGTGTTAAATGGAAAAGGTAACGATTCGGCTAACATCTTGCTACTGTGTGCGTATAGTGACTATAGTGTTAATAGCTCTTATAGTGTGTATAGTGTTGTATATAGTGTAATTAACTTTAATTCACCTAACACCTTAGTACACAGTGTAACACGTTAGCTCTACACGTTGTTCTATAGTTCTTATAGTGTTTCTATAGTTAACATAGTTAGATATAGTGTACTACTCAACAGTTTATATAGTGTATAGCGTGACTTATTCAAGTTAATGTATAGTGTAATACTTTCTTCTTCACTAGTAGGGCGAAACTGATCACATGTTATTAGATATAATGAGCGAGTGGGTTTCAAATACTTTAGTGTACATAATGAGGTGAGCTGATCAAAAATTTTCGGACGGAAGGTAGTGCCTCCACTCCTGGGTTGAATTAACTCAATAATACTTTGAATTAAATTAATTAGTGGGTAAATAGCTGTAACAGAGGATTAGTGTGTGAAAGATGTAGAAGTGTTTTTAAAGAACACATGGGGAGATCGAAACGAGCGTAAAGAAACTCGCAGTGGGTCAGGCAGTACTATGGCCAATACACAAAACGTGCGACGTGAACTTCCACTATTAATAGATCGTTGGGGTATTAACAGCATATTCGATGCACCTTGTGGCGATGGCAATTGGATGCGTAACACAGTGTTAAACTGCTCATACGTGGGTGGTGACTTGGTTAATTCATTTGTGCTCAGTGCTGCAGGCAAAGGCTTAAATGTATATGACTTTGACATACGTGAACATCCTTTTCCACCAGTTGACTTATGGTTATGCAGAGCTTGTTGGTATCATTTACCGCATGCAGACATATTGGCTGCAGTGGATAACTTTAAAAACAGCACTATTAAATACGCATTGGTCACTTCGCATGTGGCTGATGGTGAAATGCATGACATTATTCCAGGTGGGTTTAGACGATTACAACTGGATCAACATGAATACTTTGGACTAGGTGAACCCATTGATCGCTTTATAGATGTAGAACACGGGCCTATGTACAACAACATGGTAGAAGAAATGTTATTATTTCGTAATCCAAATGTCAAATAAATTTTATTCAAATGGCGTAGATCATTTACACTTAGAACCTACTGCGGCGTGTGCTGCTGCTTGTCCGCAGTGTGAACGCAATTGGTGGGGCAGTTCAATTACTCCTAAACAAATGATATCAGGTGAGTTTGATCCAGCTTGGATAAAACGTTTTAAGAACTATAACTTTGCCAAAGCCACAATAAATGGTAATTACGGAGATATATGTTCGCATTCAGATCCATTAGTTTTATTAAATTCAATTAAATCAGAATGGCCTAGGATCAGTTTACAAATTAACAGTCATGGATCAGGATTAACCACAGAAGATTGGAAACAAATAGGGTTATTAGGATGGATAGGCAAAGGTTGTTTGCCTGTGCATGTACACTTTGCTATAGATGGAACTGATCAAGAGAGTCACAGCAAGTACAGACGTGGTACTGAATTAGACGATATATTCGCTAATGTGGGTGCATTCATAGAAGGTGGTGGCATTGCTACATGGGTATTCACTGAATTCGAACATAATAAACATCAATTAGAAGAAGCAAGGTATCTAAGTGAAACAATGGGCTTTGATCAGTTTGTTGTTAGGCCCAGCATGCGACACATAGGCAACATGCCTAGTCCTGTGTTAAACGATAATGCAGATGTAATTGATTGGATAGGTCCGCCACGTGGTAGTAATCCTGACTTTGAAATCAAAGAGAAAGGAATAAGGCGTTCAATGAAAATGAATCATGCCAAGCAAGACTATTCTGTTGCTAGAACAGATGTAGAAGTACAGTTTGCTACAGCAGTTAATTGTTGGGCAAAGATTAATAATGCAATTTATGTAGATGCTAGAGGATATCTTTATCCATGTGGTTGGTTAGGCAAACCAATTGTGTGGGAAAATACTTGTAAAACAATGGACACATCATATTCATTTAATAATACCGAAGATAATAATCCAATTAATATACTAGAGCATGAGTTTTGGAATAAATTAAATGCCACAACCACTGACAATAGTTTATCACCGTGTCAACGAGCATGCGGAAAGAACTCTAAATACGCAAAAATGCAGGCACAATCATCATCGGAGAACTTCAAAAATGAAGACGCTGTGGACGTTCGGGTGTAGTCACACTCTAGGGCATGGGTTACCCGACTGTATAGACAGCAATGGCGACCCACTACCTACCCCATCACAGTTTGCTTGGCCTGTCCATTTAAGTAAATTAATGGATAATATTCCTTTAATTAATAACTCGCATGCGGGTATTGGTCCCAAAGCAGTGTGGCATAATGTAATTAATTCAGATATTCAGCCAGACGATGTGATAGTTATTATGTGGCCTTGTTGGGAAACTAGAATAGATATATTAATTGATCCTAATGCTAAGAGCGATCATGCATTACAAATTCAAGCAGTTCGTTTGTGGCAAGAAGAGGATAAGGAATATTTTGCTAATTATTATCACACACACGATCGCTGGGTAGAATGGCATTTATTGGCTAGACATATACAGGATAATTATCCTAATAATAAATTAATTCAAACATCTTATGACGCCTACACACTTAGCAGTGATCTAAACTCTAAATTGCGTGTAGATTTTACTGAAATTGCATTTGGTATGCACAAATATAATGAGCTAGGCTATGCATCAGATGGCACACACCTAGGCCCAGACGCACACGAACAGTTTGCACAAGACTTATACGAGATGTATTTTAATGATTAAATTACAAGAAATACATTTATTAGTACCTAACTTGCCGTATATGAATGAGAAGCAAAGTGATGTGATGAGACAAATAATCAATGACAACGAATTCGAAAGCATACTAGAGCTAGGCACATACCAAGGCAAAGGTACACTATGCATGGCTGCTATCTGTGAGGACAGGGGTGCTGGACATGTAACCACAATGGATAGATCATTTACTAGCACACTCAAGCCTGGACTGGCAAAATTAGCAAAACGATTTAACTTAAATAAAAGAATTACACAAATTGTAGGGCAAGTCAGTTACATGTGGGATTTAAATAAATTAATTAAAGATAATAAACAGTTTGATCTATGCTACATAGACACAGCTCATATATTCGAAACAACTGCTCTGAGCTTTTATCTAGCAGATGAGATGATGAGTGCAGGTAGCATAGTGATATTTGATGATGTTAATTGGATACCTAGACTACATGACAGCGGAGTATTCACAGACCCATCTGATCCACAGTACATGGCATTGATATCTGACGAGGAACTTGATACTCCAGCAGTAGACACAGTAGCAAACCTAGTACAATCTAAGAGCAATTACACAGAAATAAGCGATCAATTCCCTATCGTATGTCCTCAGTTTTGGAGAATATTCCGCAAGGATATGTAAGTCATTGATTTAATTACAATTAATTACTTTGACATTTACACACTAGCCTGTATAATATACATATATTAACGCAAAAGGGCAGTACAATATGGGCTACTACACTTACACTAAGGATCCAGTTGGCAACTTCATTGAGAAGGAGCATGGGAATAACTTTGAGTATAGCGTAAACAACGACCAGGATGATTACACGTTGAGTATTGTAGAGAACTACCCACACAAGGTATGGGTTGGTTCAGGCCAGATAGCTGGTGACAGTGGATGGCGTTATGCGAACGTGAAGAAGACTGTGGCTTACATCATCGTAGACGAAGATGATGGTGGTCCGATACTTGAGCGTTGGTTCCTAAAGAAGCATGATGAATATATAGTTGCGTAAGTTGTTGATCGTTAAGCAATATATTTGCTTGACTTTGTGTTATTTTACTGTATAATATATACATATTCGGCAATAAAGAGAAGAAGATTATGTCAACAGAATTACGCAACGTACCAACTACAGATATCAGTCAAACTCGTTTCTTTGGTGGACAAGACCGCGGTGTTTGTATTCAGATTACTCAGCGTAAAGAAGAAGTAATCACTGAGTTCGCTGATAGGATGTTTAACAAGATTCAGCTCACTCGTAGTGAAGCTCAACTGTTGGCACAAGAGCTGTTGATGTTTGCTAATGAGCAGGAAGTTGAGGAAGTTGCATGATTGAGATACTACAAGAAGTAACTGACTGGGGTGATCATCAGATCGCTAATGGCATTTATCATGTGAATGGTGCAGGGCAACTTGTTCAGTACAATGATAAAGTGTTCAATAATCCTATGAAGCAGTTCTCTAAGAGTCGCAGGAAGTTCACAAAGATTGGTGAGCGTGAAGAAGCACTAGCACCTGGCGTTAAAACAGTACAAGGTAGCAATGGCAAGGTGTACACTATCGATAGTGGTAAGTGTTCGTGCCCAGGCTACACATTTCGTGGTAAATGTAAACATGTGGAGGCCGCATAATGGGTTTTTTAGAAATTGTAGGATTTATTGCACTAGCATACTTGTTGTTTAAGTTTGCTCCTGCTATATTAGAAGTCATATTTAAGTTTGCAATAATCTGTATAGGATTTATTGCATTCTTAGGAATATGCAATTGGATAATTTATACAATTTGAAGGGGATAATATGTCCGTAATAGAAAATGTAATCACGGGTTTAGTTAATAACGTACACAACAAAGTTGATTTAATAAGAAACGACTGGGCTCGCAGGAGTTTAGGCTTGTTTGTATTTTTGTTGATGGCTGTTATTGCAGTAGTAGGTTGTTTAGTTGAGCTGGCTGTGTTAAACATACTTGGAATGTTAAAACAAGTAGGTAGAACAACTGCAGAGTATTTTGCAGATACCAAAGACGATGCAACTGCGTTTGTTGAACGCTATATTGATTTATGGTAAACAACAATGACTGAATATACTCCAGACAACTGGGTAGTACTAAAGATCAAAGAAGGCAAAGGCACATTTCCTTTCTACAAAGTTCTAGCAGGATGGAGTGGTGGTTACTTAGGTGGTGACAGTTGGCGAATGAACAGTGGTATTACTCTTGTGTTTGATCGTGAAGATGAAATTCATTTTCATGGTGAAAGCGGATCACTCTACAGATGCCACAAAGAAGGTTATGGTTTGCGTATGAATAACGCAGGTGTCTATAACCAGTTAAGAGAACAACAGCAATTCAAAGGGCAGGTGTTTATGATGCCCGAAGACACTGATTGGATGAAGCTAGTATTATGATGTACAACATAAGCGACAGCAAACAACTAGAAGCAATGAACAACGTTATTCGACTTGAGGTTATAGACCAAACTGGTCGAGCCTATGTTCATTATTTAGATGAAGCGGAAAGTATTAGATACAGTCTACAAGATGGTAACCGTACACTTAAAATATTTATTGATAAATTTGGGAGTACTGACATTGACTATGCCTAATGAACGAAGGAATGCTGTAAACCATACTAGACAATTTCTAGTTGACTTACTGGATCCTACGAAGACACCACGAGTACCGAGTGCTGTACGAAAAGAAGCATATCGTTGCCTAAAGCATTACCCAGGTGAATACTATATGGAAGAGGCTCAAAAGCAAGCACCTAAAATATTTGGAGAATGGAATGAGTAGAAACTACCGCGGTACCGAACATGAAGACAGCAGGAACTATACAGCAGAAGCTCGTGACTTGGTTAATGGCTTAAAAGGTAACCAACTATATGAGATGTATAAAATTGTAACTTCACAACTCCAGCGAGGGAATAGTGAGACTCGTGATAAAGAGTTAAAAGCAGTGAAGTCGGCTATAGAAAAAGTAACTGGTATCGATCAACATCGGTTGAGACATATTATAACTGGTTACAAAAGTAGCATGGCAGATGGCGCAAATCCAAGAGACGGATTTTCAAAGCCAAATAAAAAGAAGGCATGAAGAATGCCTGACATACTGTGGGTGGTTATGGGTTGCGTATTAATAATGATATTTTTTAACGGAGACAACGAGTGAAAGTAAAAATAGGTAATTACCCATCCAGACTACGATGTGAGATACATACAAAGCACATGCACAAAAAGTATGGCTACAATGGCTGGAATGAAAATGAGAGCCGTATGGACTCTGTTATGGAATCTATTGAGGATCGAATACAGAGTGTGTACGATGTGTTTAACTGGCTGTGGTTTGATAGACGTTCGCAGAAGATTAGCGTTCGTATCGACGAGTTTGATACTTGGGGCATGGATCAAACTCTTTCATACATGATTGAGCCAATGCTCAAACAACTCAAATATACCAAACACGGATCTCCTTTTGTGGACTATAAAGATGTGCCTAAAGACCTTCACCCTACTAAGGAAGAACTAACAGCATATAAAAAGACTGGTGAGACTGACCTTAAGTTCCATGAACGATGGGATTGGGTAATGGGTGAAATGATCTTTGCATTTGAGAGTAAACATAACGAATGGGAAGAACAATTCCACTCAGGCGAGATTGATAGAATAGATATACCACTCGATAACGGTATGACTGAATGGGCAGATGGCCCAAACCATACCTTTAAAATTGATTGGAAAGGTCGTAAAGCATATCAGAAAAGAATATCAAACGGCTTTAGATTATTTGGAAAATATTTTGAGAGCCTCTGGGATTAGATGTATGAATAAATTACAACAATGGTGGCTGAAGAAGACTACTAGTATTGTGCATGTAGGATCAAACTATGCAGTTAGGAAGCCTAACTGGAGTATATTACGACTGCTAATAAATGGCGATATCTATGAATACTTAGATTTAAGTATAGGTATAGGTTGGGGGCCAAATACTCCACCTTATTCGGGTTCAGGCCCTGGGCTTTACGGCCAGAAGACTCGAAATAACGTTCCATGGAGTGGAGGACCAGGTCGGCCCAGACCCACAGGACCAACTGGAACAGCAGGCGGGGTTTATGGTATGCCTAATACTCCAAAAGAATATGCAGACGCTCTCGGTCCTAAGCCAACCAATATACAATGGTGGTGGACCAATAAGACCATAACTAAGTATTGTGTTAGTCCTGACCTGCAGGAGGTAGTTAACGCAAGGAACGCCCTACTAGTGTGGAAGCCACCGACAATAGTAAGACTACCTAAAATAGCAAAAGTAGAGAATGTAGACATGGAACTAGCCCAACAAAAGCTATCTGGGTTTGTATCTGAGGAGAAATAATATGAAAATAGCATTAACCGGACACACTAAAGGCATCGGTGAAGTTACTAAACAGTTACTAGAAGCCGAAGGGCACGAAGTTATAGGGTTTAGTAGAACTAACGGCTACAATGTAATGAGACCTAAGAACATTGTTAAGGATGCACTTGACTGTGATGTGTTTATTAACAACGCATGGCAACCAGATGCACAGCCTAGGCTGTTGTATTTAATGTATGAAGCATGGGCAAACCAACCTAAACATATCATCAACCTTAGTTCAACAGCAGGAGACTATCCTGACTTCTTTGGTATGTATGGATTCAACAGTTGGGTTCCTTATGTAAGCGACAAGCAAAGACTTGATGCAGCCAGTTACAGCCTAAGTAGACTTTGGAAGCCAGGTATGTGCAAAGTAACTAATGTTAGACCACATTGGGTACGAAGTGCCGCTATTGAATCGTTTATGGCTATGCTCAAGAAAGCAGACCTCCCGTTGATGGAGCCAATTGATGTAGCAGAGCAGATTGTTCTCGCTATCAACTACCCAAAGCACTTACAACTGCGTAGATTAGATGTAGATGCTGGTAGTCACGTAGGCTAAGTCATTGAAATACATACTGTTTATATACCCAAATTCTGGTTGACATTACCGTGGTTTTTCTGTATAATATACACATAGGGTAACAAAAAACAGGGTAGAAAAATATGAAACTAGTAATTAATACACAACACAGAGAGAACTACGCGGCACACAATGAGGACTTCGTTCCTGGTGTATCACAGGACTATTGGAAGTTCAAGGGTGGATCAACTTTTGTTGTTAACAACATCACGCCTCCCCAGGCTCGTAACATAGAGATGGACGGTATTCCAACTCTTACAGCTCTTATCGAAGACCGCAATGAGTCTTTCGAAGAGTACATCTTAGGCTACGACATCGTTGAAGATGATGCAGTTGTTTGTGAAGAGTGGGAGACTCCGTATGTACTAGAGTACGACTCAATGCTTAAAGCATGGAGAATGTCTAGGATCACTATCAATGGTGACATGGGTTACATGCGTTCAGAGATTGCTGAGAAGCATGAGAGCTGGATGCCTCTTCCTAAGAACGAAAGAGGCGACTACAAGGTTATGTGGGTTATGACTAATGGTCATAGGGGTATCGGTAATACGTTCCTCGAAGAGCAACTGAAAGAGGTAGCTTAATGATTAAAGAAAGAAATACAACTGTTCTTGCTAGTGACTATCAAAGTACTGAGCAACTTAAGAAGTTCCTTGTACATTGTACAGGTGCTAAACTTACTCCAGTTCAAAATGACTGTGATGCTTTTTGGGTCAGTGGCGACTCACGTGGTAGCTACTACGAGAGAAAATACTACAAGGTAGTGTTTGGATCAGTTACCCAAGTTTCATATACACCTAATAGAAGTGAAAAATCAGGTTATGGCTTTGACATTCAATCCTCAGGTGACCTAAATGGTTGGCAGTTGATGGGTGAGTATCGTAAGATGATCAAAGAAGCAATGGCAAACTACGAAGCAAAGAAGGAAACGGCTTAATGCAAAACAACGAAATAGCGGTATATGTAAATGGCGATAGCCAAACTATTGGCACAGACTTGTCAGACGACGGAGCTTCATATGCTTACCACTTAGTTAATCAGCTTGGTGGTAACATTATTGCTAATCCTGCAATAGGTGGTGCAAGTATTGATAGGATTTTGCGAACAACACACCAATACTTAGATGATTGTGAAAGAAATGATCGAGCTCTAGCAAATAAAGTCGACGATGCTTTTCCTGACTTTGTAATTATCGGATGGACTGAATATAGTCGTTACGATTGGTTTTACGAAGGTAAGACACGAACAATGAAAGCTGAGTTAGATGGACTTGGACCAAATGAAACAATGCTCGAAAAGAATTTGGCTAGAAAACAGTGGCAAGAGACAAGACTCGTAGGCGACGGTGGCCCAGCACTAATACGTTATTTCTATAATCAAATGATGAATCTACACTCTAGATTAGAACATCTTAAAATACCACACTTGTTTTTAAACGCTCATGCAGGATTTTACGATCAGTATGGTGTGGAACATCGTAACAACACTATGGCAACAGATTTGTTTGAAGAATTTGATTGGCAAAACTGTTTTTGGAATGTGTTTGAACGAGAGGATGCATCGTTTACATCGTGGGCAGGTAAACGTGGATACGAACATGTACCAGGGTGGCATTACGAACATCAAGCCCATATCGATTTTGGAAAAGTATTGTGTGATTACATACAAGAAAATAATCTGCTAAACATGTACAAGGAGACTGCATAATGGAAGGTTATGTATTGTTTGGAGCAATGTTAGTTTGGGCAATCAGTTTTAATAGACTGCCTAAGATTAGTTTTCCACAGGTCAACATGGTACAACGTTTTAACTTTGCAACACTGAATGCATTGACAGTTATTTTAATTTATATTTTATTAGCTATGGGGAACTAAATGAGAAAGGGCAAGACATTTGCAATAATTAATTCATATCAAAAACTTTGTGTACCAATTGAATTCCTGCCGAGGTTATTACAGGTAGGTTTTATGGTTGAGACATCATACGAAGACGGCAAAGACTCTGTGAAGTCAATTGGACCCATTGAGAAATGCGAGTTCGTAACTGGCGAGGAAATTGATCTAGCTGAAGCAGTAGACAAGTTGAGTACATAATGGCTATTGTTTATTTCAGACTAGGTAATCCTAGACAAGCCAGTAAACCCGGCGAGTTGCAACACCCTGCAGGTAACTATTATATAAAGAACATGCCTGGTATGAATACAGCTGCTAATGTTTGCAGAGTAATAGATGAACCTAATCTAAAACCAGTAGCAGATAGAATTGATAAGATGTGGATGCAATACGGCGGCGGTGAGAAAACTGTTGTTGACATGCACACAGGAAAAGAATTAACACAGGATGATGAGCTGTCTGATTTTGCACAAACAAAATTAACATGCACTTTATACAGCGATCGTCTAAAGCCAGACTTCCCATTCGGAAGTGCTAGGTATTTAACAAGTGGTACAAACACATGAATGGAATAGAATTTTTTCACAGCTTATGGAGAACTAAAGTGGATAACACCATCCACGCCGCGGCTCCAGAGACCTATCAAGAAGAGAACAGCGACCATGAGTTGTTCGCAGTAGGTGCCGCGAAAGGTGCTATTGCAGGACTTGCAGAGAGAATCAATGATGATATTGTTCTAACTACACCTAAGGGTAAAAATATAACAGTTGGAGAAATTAGAAACAGCAATAGGATTTCTAAAAGCTCAACACCAAAGCATGATTTGAGTTGGTATATTAAATGGACAGCAAGTTGTTTTATACTAGCAAGTATGACCATGCGTGGTAAAGAAGCATTAGTAGACTACGATATTGCACTGAGCCTAATTGGCGTGTGTGGATGGTTTATTGTAGGATTCTTATGGAATGATAGAGCATTAATATTGCTCAATGGTGCTGGCATACTATTTTTTGTCAGTACAATATTAACAAAGATGTTTGTATAAGGAAACACAATGGGACGAATAGCGATCACCGGTATCGGAATGGCAGATAGTTTGGGTAGTAACACCGCTGAGTGTTGGGACAACTATCTACACAAAGATCATCACCCGGAAGACTTCAGGGAACCTCACCCAGCAGTAGCAAACTTGAAATGCTTTTATGCAGATCACGAATGGGACAGACCCACAGACGAATTAACAGTTCCTATACGAAATGGAACATACAACGGATTGTACAAAGCAAACAAGATGACTTTGCACACTGTGAGCCAAGCACTAAAAGATATACCACCGAGTGAGAATGTTGGTGTAGTTTACAGTTGTTTGAATCCAGAAGGTCCAACTAAATTAAAGTATGCAATGTGGTTAGGTGGTATGGGCAAACGTCTAAAGCCTAGAGAACAATTACAACACTTACAGAGTTATGCATCAGGATTGATTAGTACACACTATAATTTTAATGGTGCTAGTCTAACACTAGGCGCCGCCTGTGCAACATCACTATATATCATCGACTATGCTAAGAAGTTATTAGAAGATGATGAGTATGATTATGTTGTGGCTGGAGCAGCAGAAGGTAGCAATGACATCTGGGGACTAAGTTATTTCAACAGCCTCGGTGCTATCGGAACACACTCTGCACCATTTGATAAAAACCGTGATGGTTTTATAATGGGCGAGGGCAGTGGTACCTTAGTGTTAGAGACAGAAGAGCATGCAGTAGCCAGAGGTGCTAAGATTTACGGCTATATTCACAGTGTGGGTAAGAGCAATGATGCTGCAAAAGCAAACCCAACATCACCTGACCCAGAAGGCACCGGTGTTAAGTTAGCAATGACTAGAGCTATGCAACGAGGCGTTAACATAGATCCTTATAAAGTAGGTGGTCATTGGGATAATCAACTAGCATTTGTTAACGCTCATGCTACAAGCACACCCGCAGGAGACGATGCAGAGTATGAATCTATACAAGCACTATTCCCAGGTACTCCGGTTACAAGTTTTAAAAGCAAAGTTGGACACACTATGGGAGCGAGTGGTGTGCTAGAATTAATCTATACATTATTAGCATTAAACTCAGGTACAATACCTCCTAATCACAACATCAAGGACTGTGACTTAAAACATGTACCAACAGAAGCAGGTACTACTAGTAAACGTTATGCATTAAAGAATGGGTTAGCCTTTGGTGGCAAAAATGCATCAGTGTTAATTGAAAGAGGACCAGATCTATGAAACTAGAAGAACGTAAGCCGTATTATTTTACAGACAAGGGCATAGCACAGATTGAATCTATGCGTAATGCAACCTACATGGGGTATTGGTGTGGTAAGACCAAAGACGGTCAATGGGCTGAAAGGCCACTAGAAGTATTTTATCAATCAGATCCAGATTTAGATGCAGGGCATTCGCATTACTTTGGATTAATTGTTAACGCTACAACAGACCAAGTACTAATTACAGATGCTACGAGTTGTTTCGCTGAACCAATATCTGGCATTGTAGAAGAAGGTGTGGTGTATGCTAGTAGATACAGGCACGATATGGTTATAACACCGAGTGGTGGCTCTGTCGATGGCGGCAGAGACTACACAAAAACAGGTGCAGATCCAACGCTGGTTAGCATTACAGTTAATGGAGACGCATTTGAATTTTCAGAGATAGAGGACATAGACGATGCCGCATCACTCCAATTGGATCACAACAACAACGGGTAGTCCAACAGTTACAATCAATGCCGAGTCAAATACCCAACTTGACTTGGGCTTGGACTTGGGCAACAAAGATCTTACACCAGATGACCCGTTTGAAACTGCTGAGTTAAAACTTGCCGGTATATGTCCTGCTTGTCGTAATGACGAGGGATTTCATACATGGGATTGTAAGCATTATGATTACTCTGCCCACAATGTAATAACTGGTGCAGGTATTACATATAATTCAAACTATCAACCTAACATTACAATTGGCAGTAGCACAAGCATATCTTTAGGACAAGCAACACTTGACGAAGCAAAGATACAAAAGTTAGATAAGTTGTTAGATCTATTCGACGATGACGAGTTAGATCAATTAATTTTAGACAAGCTAACAAAAAAGGTTGACAAAGAATAAATTCACTGTATAATATACACAACTTTGCAATAATGCGAAGTAAACAATGGAGAAGGTACAATGGCAACATCAAACGCTAACGTAACAGTAACAAAAGAAAGCAAGGTGCTAGAAGCACTTCAATCATCTAGCAAAGGCTTAACCGCTGCTCAAATCGAAGCTCGCTTCGGTGTAGGCAATGCTCGTTCAACAGTGTCCGCACTTAGAATGAAAGGTTTCGCAATCTATGCTAACCAAAACACAGACACAAAAGGAAGAACCAAGACGTTTTATCGTTTAGGTACACCTTCACGTGCAGTTGTTGCAGCAGGTTATAGAGCACTTGCAGCTGGTCTTGTCTAAGTCTTAGACAACTAGTAATAAAAAGGACCTTCGGGTCCTTTTTTTATGGCTGGACAACTTAATAAGGAAGAACAGATATGGATATCGCATTAGTAGTAAGTTTTCTTTTAGTCTTGTTTGTATTCGAACCAGGCAATAAGGAAATTAATAAGTATTGTAAACAAGCAGTTATTGATAAAGAATTTGAAAGTCGTAAATTGTGTTGGGATTATTACACTGATTATCGAGACACAATTCCTAAATAGATAAAGGACCTTCGGGTCCTTTTTTATGACTTTAAAAATGTCATAAATACACTTACAGATATACACCACACATAATATTATTTGCAAATATAACATACAAACAGGAGAAATATTATGTTAGACCCAAGAATAGAATTAGCAAACATGCTACACGAACTCAGAGAGAAACTTAACGAAGTTGAAATGAAGCTCTGGGAAATTCCTCATCATGAAGAGCCAGTACAAGAATACGAAGCAGTATTCACAGCACCATCAGAAGGCGATTACATGCATCCAGATACACCAACTCATGATAGACCAGAAGGTTTTTCAGATGCGGCATATTGGGATAATTGTTGCCAATGTTGGATGGAACCAACTGTATGGGAATGGGACGAATATAACTACTGCGATAATGCAAACAGCTCAATATCCTATGAAAGCGAAAGCAACACATGGGTAGAAGGTAATGATTGGTCAAACGATTATGCTAGTGAGTGGTACGATATGCCTACTACAGAATTTGTAGAAGAAGCAAACGTACAAATGCATGAAGAAGTAAATGTAGAGTCAATGCCTACTGATATGCCAATGGAAACAGCACCAGAAATGGAACCTGCTCCAGAAGGTGAGATGGCACCAATGGAAGCACCAGTTACTCATGACGAGAACGGCAATCCGATAGTATAGTTTTAACTAAACTTTAAGGGCAGTTTTTTCTGCCCTTTTTTATGACTGTAAGTCATTGAAAAATAAGCCAGTTTTTCGGTTGACTTTGCTCAAAATGACTGTATAATATATGTATAAACACAAAAAAGGTAGGAGTTTTTATGTATTTAATAGTAGACAAATCGGATATGAGTATCCACAGAGAGCCAAGCAAGCGTTCATACGCAACCACACAGTACAAGAGTGCTGGAGCGGCAAAAGCTGGTATTACAAGAACAATCAAGCATTACAATATGGCTAAAGCACAAGTTGCTGAAGCAGTTGCTAATGGTGAGCGTGAGTTTATGGCACCATACTACCATGCATTTAGAGATGCTACTGATGTAGAACTTGGTAGAACTCATTGTGCTGATGTTGATAACTATGCTGTAATGGGCGTGAACGAGTACAAGCTAGTTGAGCCAATCATTACTAGAACTGGATTATGTCCGGGTAGTGGTAAAGAGATTACTGTTAAGGAATCTATCAACCAGCCTCATTACTTGAGCCCACTAAGCGAAAGCTACTGGAGTGCATAATGGAAGATTATAAAATTATTGATGTGAACGAGAGAGATCCTTCAGGGACTTCTCTTAAAGGTTACATCACAGAAGACTATTCGACGCTGGTTCAAGCGTTCGGTGAGCCACACTATCAAACAGACGATGGTGATAAGGTATTCACATCATGGGAACTAGAGTTTACTATCCAGGAGCCTGGAGAAGAAGACACAACAACGTTCCGTTCAACAATTTACGATTGGAAAGAAGATAGTGCTAGGGTAGCCAAAGAAACTCCCAAGTACAAATGGCATGTCGGTGGCGATCACTACTTGTCAGTTGACGCTGTTCAGAAATGGATAGTGCAAACTTACCAAGCGTAATGCAAGAACCTAGACTTTTTAAGAACTGGGTTCAGCGTGTAGATGTTCTGATTTTTCCACGTTGCGTGGGGGTTTGTACAGAACTAAAACAACAAAACCAACTGCATGCGGCTGTAACTCAGCTGGATAGAGTACTTGGCTACGAACCAAGAAGTCAGGAGTTCGAATCTCTTCAGCCGCGCCAAGTAATAATAGAAGGAGTTTGTTAGATGCATACATTTATATCGAGCAACAAGAAGAAGTCCAGGAGGACCAATATGGAAAATAAAATTAATAATTTTGATGTGGAAACTAATGTTTCGTTTGTAACAGGCGTTCTCACACAAGACTCAACTCGTGGCGGAAACGCACAGTCAAACTTTGACGCAGATGACAGCAAATGTATCTGTGGTGAGTACGAGCTCGATAATGCAGGACCCGACTGTTATTCACACATGACGAAGGGCTACTAATGCAACGTAACTACAAGAAAGCCTTTACCGCTTTGAAGAAGTTAGGTGCACCAGTTATAGAGGGTGATGACTACGGCGATGACAAGTTCTTCCGTATCAGTGCAGAGTATAATGATGATGTTGTATGGGCTGACTACTATCAAATGGACATGGGTCTATTCGGTGTTAACCAAGCAGTAGTTGATATTCTTGATGCTAATGGCTTGTTTGCAGAGTGGATTAACCCAGGCGTACTTGGTGTACATGAAGCCTATTAGGTTGACATACCCACCGTTTCGCTGTATAATACATGTATAAGCAAAATTAGGTAGGAGTAATAATGCAGAACTTAAACACAATAAATCAAAACCCAAACAAGATAGTTACAGGACCAGGTCATTCGATCGGTTCGCTTACTTGTTATTACAAAGAAGAAGGCAAGAAGGGTGTTAACATCCAACTTACTTCGTTAGAAGAAATGTGGTATACACACGAAGAGAATGTGGACCACCCAGTAGGATCTGAATACCCTGTAAGTATTAATGTTCCTCACATGAAGGTGATGAGAGACAGAGTTATGGCTAGTGTTCTTGCTAGGACCGGTTATGACATTACTCAGTTCGATGGTGTTATACATGCATCAACTCACCCAGGTAAAGACAGCGACGGAAATCCTGTGTATGATGATCACAGATATATGATGAGGAATGTATAATGAACCCATGGAATATTATTCAAGAGCTAGAAGCTAATTCTTCTACTCTAGCAAAGCAAGAAATTATTAAAGCAAATATCAGCACAGAATTTGTTGATGGTGCTACTATGTGCCTTGACCCATTAGTAACATTTGGTGTTAAGCAAGTTCCATTTAGCGAACAAGACGGCAAAGGTATTGATTTAGCAGAATTTAGAGATCTTGCACAAAAACTAATTGATCGTAAATTAACAGGACATGCGGCTCGCGATGCCATACAGGCATATTGCGATAAAGCAACTAATCAACAATGGAACGATTGGTACAGACGAATCCTTATCAAGGACCTACGTTGTGGTACTGGTGCTAAACTTATTAACAAAGTACAAAAGGATACTATTCCAGTATTTGGTTGTATGTTAGCACATGACGGTGCTAAACATCCTAAGAAGATTGCCGGAGTATGCTATATTGAATACAAGTATGATGGCGTAAGAGTTATTGCTATTGTAACTAACGGTGATGCTACTCTATACTCACGTAACGGTAAGTTACTTGAAAACTTCCCACACATTAACGAAGCACTCAGCAAGCCTGAGTTCGAAGGACTAGTGTTTGATGGTGAAGTGATGTCAGAAGACTTCCAAACACTTATGAAGCAAGTACAAAGAAAAGAAGGCGCTGAAACTAACGACTGTTACTTAGCAGTGTTTGATATGCTAACCTTAGATGAGTTCAATGATAAAGGCACTAAGATGAGTGCTGTTGATAGACGTGATCGTTTAGAAACTCTAAGTGGCTTGTTTAACTATAGAATTCAGTTAGTTGACGCAACACTTGTTAACCTAGACTTAGACGTTGGGCAGGAACAGTTCAAAGCAATGAACAAACTTGCGTTAGAAGAAGGCTATGAGGGTCTAATGATAAAGCCAGCACACTTAGGATACGATTGTAAACGTAGCCATGCTTGGTTAAAGATCAAACCTTTCATCGAAGTAACACTCACAGTGGTAGGCGTCGAAGAGGGTACAGGCAAAAATGCAGGTATGCTTGGTGCGTTTATTGTTGAAGGTAACGACGATGGTAAAAACTTCCACCTTAATGTTGGTAGTGGCTTAACTGATGACATGCGTAAAGATGTATGGGCAGTTAAGGATTCAGTTATCGGACAGCTAGTAGAGATTAGAGCTGATGCGGCAACACAAAGCCAAGACGCTGACGATGTTTGGAGCCTAAGGTTCCCACGTTTTAAAACATTCAGAGGATTCGCAGTTGGCGAAAAGTTATAATGAATTGGAAATGTAAACACACATGGAGACAAAGTGCAAACAATACCAAATGGTGTTTGCTCGGTTGTAGCATAGGTGACTTCGGTACTATCTTTGCTTTCCAGATGTTTGCACCAGAAGTTAGTATGTGGATTGTAATGCCACTTGCTATAGTTAACGGTCTACTCACCAGCATTGCACTAGAAACAATAATACTAATGCGACAAGCGATGGACGTTAAGTCTGCACTTGATACAGCATTTAAAATGAGTTTTGTTAGTATGGTAGCAATGGAATTAAGTATGAACATCACAGACCTTGTGTTAGTTGGTGGAGTACTTACATGGTGGGCAGTACCTATTATGTTAACGGTTGGGTTCTTAGTACCTTGGCCATATAACTATTACAGATTAAAAAAATACGGCATAGAATGCCATTAACAGAGAAACAGTAATGACCAAAGAACAATTAGTATTCCTTTTTAACAACTTGCACTCAGAGGACAAGAACGGCAACATAGAAGCAGTAGTGCATGATGTGAACGGCGGTACTTTTGTTACAGACAGCATTAGGTTAGACATGGATGGTGGTAGACTTATTATATCACAAAAGAACAGTCCTAGTTATAAGAGCAACAAGCTCAACTGGGAACAAGAATTAACCTTTGTGGAGAAAGTATAATGTTTGGATTATTTAAGAAAGACCCGAGAAAGAAACTGCAAACACAGTACGAAAAGTTATTGTATGACGCAATGGTACTACAACGCTCAGGTAATATTATGGGTTACTCCACAGTAACCGAAGAAGCAAACAAGGTACTTGAACAAATTGAGCAGTTAGATGCTGGAGAAAAAATATAATGTACGACAAGCCAGCAAACAAACAACTATCAAGAAGGGAAAGAGTTTTACTTGACCCGCTTGGTGCTAGTAAAAAAAGTGATACCACAAAGAAAGAAGCAACCAAAGAAGGTTCTTTCTATGGCTATAACCAAAAGGCAGATAACTACTATCCAGGGCTAGACGACTAATATGTTAGGACATTATAAACCAATCGAAATACTCTGTGAAGACAATGGAAGAGTTGTGCAAGGCGAAGTAAAGACTTATGCCCCTGGAGTATACATGACAGTCGACATGGGAGGTATGGACCTCAACATGCAATGGGATAGCAAACTGCAACAGTTTAGAGCTAGTAAAGTAGGACTAGACTTTGTTGCACAGAAACCGGTAACATACTAATGAAAGAATATTTAGTTTCAACAAACCCAACTCACGGTAACGGCAAGCAAAGAATATACCAATTCCCAAATGGGTATGGTGCAAGTGTTGTCAGTCACGAGGGCAGTTACGGTGGCAAGAAAGGTCTTTGGGAACTAGCAGTTCTCGATGCTGATGGAGCATTGTGTTACAATACTGTCATCACAGACGATGTAATTGGACATCTTAACGATCCAGAAGTGGATAACACTCTTGGACAAATATTCCGGTTAGACGAAAACGGTCAATAATTGCCATAAAAGTTAACTGATGTGTTAACTTTAGGTAAATACGAATGGAAGAAAGAATTGCTAACCATCTTCTACAACAAGCAAGTTTTGGCGTTGGTGCGAATCCAATCACGTTTGCCTCTTATGAGGGAACTTAAAAAGTTTAGGAACTTTTTATACTGCTTGAGCTGTGCCTGTAAAGGGCAGTGAATGAGGTTGCTATAACTTATAGAACCAGGAGAAAGAAATGACTACTTTAACTAAGGTAGGTAATACAATACATAACGCATTTAGTGAAATAAAAGACAAGTACTGTCCGGACGGACAAACTTGTCAAGACTTTGCTGCAGTAGGTGGACTTGTGTTCACTGTATGGTTTATGTATATTGCAATGTCACCGATATTGTAAAGACCATCTATGTGCTGAATCTAGCACAAAACTAAAAAGATTGCACAGCCGGCTTTCACTAGCCGGTTCGTGTATTAGTCTATAAATAATAGTATAACAAGAAAGGATGCCACATTTAAATTCTTTCGTTGACATCTAAACAACAAGGCTGTATAATCTATATCATGAGCGAAAGTAAACTTCAACAATATATTGACAACATCGACCAGTTAGAGTCTGAGGAAGTGTACGACTATGTGCTAGAACTTGGGCAACAAGAGAAAGGCATGTATACAGATCGCTTAGATGAACATTTTGTTCATGGATGCCAAAGTCCAGTTTGGGTAACAGGTATCGATGAACCAACCGGATGGGAGTTCTCTATTGACAGTGACTCGTATATGGTTAGGGGTGTAGGGCATATCATTTGCGAATGTCTTAGTGGGCTAACTGCAGATGAGATTAGCGAGATCACATTTTATGATTTCAAAAACTTATCAGTATATTTTAGTACACAACGGAAACAAGGCATGCAATCAATTATTAACAAGATCAAATCAATAAGCAAAGGAAACTAATATGAATTTTGTACCATATGTAATAGAGAAGACAAGCAACGGCGAACGTAGTTACGACATCTACAGTAGGCTATTAAAAGAGCGTATCGTATTTTTAAATGGCGAAGTTAACGATGCAGTTAGTAATGCAATCTGTGCCCAGTTCTTGTTCTTAGAAGCAGACGATCCGGATGCTGATATCAGTTTCTACATCAATAGCCCGGGTGGTGCAGTTACAGCAGGCATGGCAATGTATGATACAATGCAATACATTAACCCAGCAGTAAACACTATTGTAATGGGACAAGCGGCAAGTATGGGTTCATTCCTTGCTAACGCAGGTGCTCCAGGTAAGCGTTTTATGCTACCAAGTGCTAGGCACATGATCCATCAGCCACTAGGCGGTGCTCAAGGGCAAGCAAGTGACATTATGATTCGTGCTGTAGAGATAGAGCGTATTAAACGTGAGCTAACTGAGAAATATGTAGAACATAACACTAAGGGCAAGTCGTATGAAGACTTTGAGCTTGCTATGGACAGGGATAACTTTTTGTCTAGTTCAGAAGCACTCGAAATGGGCTTAGTAGATGAGATTATTAATAAACGTATGACTGTTACTCCATAAATATAATTATAAAAGGAGATAACTATGGAACTACTAAAAACATTTAATCCAGATGACATAATTACATTTAGTCCATCTGCGATTGAGCATTTAGTTGCGTCAATCGAAAGCAAAGAAGGCAGCATTGGTGTCAGCTTGTCATTAAAACCTGCAGGATGTGCAGGCTTCGAATATGTATGGGATTTAGTAGAAGCAATCGAAGAAGGATTTGGAGAACAAGAACTAGGTGAATACTCATTCTTTTTAGATAATATGAGTAAAGACTTTCTTGCAGGCAGTCATATAGATATGGAAGACGAGGGTTTAAAAGGTAAGACATTAACCGTAAAAGCACCCAAGGCTATCGGTGAATGTGGTTGCGGTGAGAGTGTAACCTTCGATGTCTGATGCAGTATTCCTTGAGTACAGGTTCAATCCTGAAAGGGAACCGTACCAACCACTGTTCGATCGACTAACCAAACTAGGGTTCACACAACGCAGTAAACACGCTGTAAGCAACGTTGAGGTGTGGGTACAGGCTAGAGCAATCATTATTGTACAACCAGACTATACATACAGCGGAGTAGGCCAAATAATGGGACTAGGTGTTGTTAGTAAGGCCCACCCAATGGACGAGATAGATAATGTTTTCTTAGATGAGAGGACAGATTTCTATGCTCGTGAATGTGATAATGGTTTTAAATTTTACTTCACAGAAACAGAAAGTTTAACACACTTATATAAAGTAACAAATTCAGCACCAGCAGTGACCAGTGGCATGAATGCATTTGGTGGGTTAGTAATTAGTTCTACCGACACTGACTTTAAAGCAATACTAACACAAATTGCTGACAAACAAGAAAACTCAGAGAAGTATACCAAGTTTATATTTAAGAACAAGTTTACTATTTTCCTCAGGGACGACAGAGATGAGGGTGTGGAACTAGCAGTGGCAGAAACAGTTGATGTGTTTAGTACTACAAGTTATATAAGTGCTAGAGGCATACGCACAGTGCAATTCGATGACTTAGATGTAAGTAAGTTTGGAACTTTGGCACATAAGATTAAAGGATACAACTGTAAGCCTTTCGGTAACGAGCACAGTTATTCAATTGAGAACTATATTCCCAAAGAAGACTTCAATGTAGATTTAGTATTTAGATCTAGAAAGAAGTATATTAAAATTAAAGAAGACACGTTAAATTATTATGAGTCTATTGAAACGCAGTAGTATTCACCAAGAAATGTATCCAGACACTGAGATGATGGATGCATTTGGTAAACTGAATCCTGATACAACAGAGAGAACAGCATATTTCTTTGAGTTGTGGATGATACGCAGACCGTATGAAGTAAAGTTTACAGACAATGCTACAGTGCATTCAACCATATGCAAGGCTTTAGGATTAAAGAGTCCATGGGATTATCAAATACAAGGAAACGCTATTCGATTTGATAATGCTGAACACTTTGCATACTACAGAATAGCAAAAGGTAATACACAATGAACAGACAAGAATTTGAACAAATGGACCCGAGTAAACTACTCGATAAAATACAAGAATTGAACAAGAAGTTGTTTAATATAAATCAGCAATCGCCTGTGTTTAATCAATTGAGAGGTATAATACAAGAAGCCCAACATGTATACTCAGAACAGTTAGCAATAGAACGATACGATCAACAAAATGAAGAGCGTAATAGTGTGATCAACATAGGTGAAATAGAAAGCGAAGTCTACACACCTAACTATACAGAAGGAAACCCAATACTGGATGTAGTGGTTTCTAGCTATGTACAGGAGCCAAAGAAATGACAGCAGTATTAGAACAATCACAAAAAATAGGTTTAACAGTTATAGATAGTAATGCAAGATATATAGAGAATAAGAATTATACTATAACCTATCAAATGTTTTCAATGGCATCAAACGATGACTTTGGCAACCATTCACAAAATCAAAACAAATCATTCTTAAAAGTTAATTACTTTTTAACAGCAGTACTTGATAACTCAGTAGCATTTGTGATAGAAGACATGGTGCATGCTGAACGTTTCCTAGCAGACTTTAACAATAGCTTAATGGTATTACCTGACTTAGATGATATGACACTGTTAGAATGTTTACACCGTAAACTTCAAACCATTGCAGGCGAGCATACTGTTATTAGTAAGTTAAGCCTACTAGATCATCAAACAGGATTAACTTATCATGGCTTCTACGATGATGAATCATCATACAGTTTACCAAGCCAAAAAGAATTCTGCGGCGAGCTAAGTTATTGGGAAGAATGTTGGTGGGATCGATACGATATACTTATGTTTGATAACATAGCACAGACACAAGAAGAAATAGATTTACATAGGGCAAGTTGTGACCTAGATGCTCTAACAGAACCATATAATGAGATCGATGATAGTATTAGTGACATACTTGAAAAAGTAAAAAACGGACTTATCATCGACGATAACGAATTTAAAGCGCCAGGTGAGGTTGTATCACTAGACAAGGCTAAGAAAAAGAAAGCAAAGTGGAAACCAACCATAGTTTAATGCTTGACACAATACATATTAGATGCTATAATAGTTGACATGAACACTACAACAGAACAACAAGGCATAGAACTATTATATCGTAACAAAGATATTAGCGATATAGTATTTGAAGACCCTATACTGTTTAATCAGTTCGCAGATCAATTAGATGTTGAAGCACTAATACTAGAAGCGAACTGGAGTCAGGACTTTAATATACCACAGCACTACAAAGATATAGATGTTGAGGAATATGTAAGAATGTTAATTCCCAACGGAGTGGACCGTACTGATAACGCGGCGACCAGTCAAAGGGTAGAGATGGAATTATCGTTATATAAGGCCAGAAATTTGTATAGCATACTGCAATTAATGATATATATAGTTGATATGATGCGAAAGAACAACCTGGTTTGGGGTGTTGGAAGAGGGTCGAGTGTAGCAAGTTATGTATTATACTTAATAGGCATACACAAGATAGACAGCATAAAGTACAAATTAAATATTGAGGAATTTCTAAAATAATGCAAAAAAGAACAAGCAAAGGACAAATTATTGACTTTGACGCAATGCAGGCAGCACAAGGCGATGTCACAGCAGTAGGCAACATGCGTACTGATGGACACGGTAATGTGTTAGGACCTGGAGGCGAAGTCATCGAAACTAATGAGCAACGTGTTCGAAAGTACTTGCGTGACAATCCTACTACCAGTAACGATCAAGTTAGTCTAAACACCGAAGAACATTTAACTCCAATGGGCGGCGAAGAAGTTGTTCAAACTAAAACAGCAAAGACTGAAGCAGAGAATGTAAGAACTGCAAAGACTAAAGTGCAACCTGACCCGGAGCCTATTCCAGAGGAGCCGAGTGAGTTTGATGAACCACCTGAAGCTGACGAGCCATTAGGCTATAACGAAATTACGCAAGACAATGGCGATATCCAAATGGTGCCATACTACACAGAAGAAGACAAGGCTTAAATGAATATAAGACCCTTAGCAGACAAGATTGCTGTAATTGCAGACGACGCAGAGACCCAGACAGCAAGTGGATTGTTTATTGCGACTAAAGCAGGAGCAACAACAACCAAAGCCACAGTAGTTGGCGTAGGTCCAGAAGCAACAGACTATTTCTACAACGATGATAGAATATTGTTTGTAGCAGGTACTGGGCAAGAAATGAAAATACAAGACACATCTTACACATTCCTGGAAGCCAATGGCGTGATTGGTATTCTAAAGGAAGATGGATTGTTTGCTACACATGATAATATTGTGTGTACTGATGCAGACCTAGGTGACCAAACAACCAGCGCCGGCATTATTATCAAAAGTAATGTCAAAGAAAGTCAAGGCATCACCAGCAGGTGGATGCGTGTACACAAAGTAGGACCAGAGCAAGAACTAGTCAGCCCAGATCAATGGGTACTAGTTGAGTATGGTCGGTGGACAGAAGGCTTTGCCATTGACGGCTATGACGAATGCTATCGAGTAGATCCCTTAGGTCTATTAGCAGTTAGTGATGAGAAGCCGGATACTGGGTTGTACTATAACGACAATGTTGTCGCAACTTCTAAACAGCAATTACCATTATGAAAATATCAAACGGACACGGAATTGGAACCTTTGGTGTAACAGGTGTTACTTTAATGACACTACACATCACAGGATATCTAACAGGATGGGCATGGCCTATACTTTATGTTATGTTAATACTTGCAGGCGCAGGTAACGAAACCACAAAAGGTAGCTAAAATGCCATACGTCGAACAGACCGGCGAGAAAGCAATCGAGCGTCAACTCAGACAATGGGCAGGTGTAATGCATGACCCAATGATAGATGGGTTCAATGGTTGGGGTTGCAAACAAAAACTATACAGACTTAAATTCCTAATAGACCAAATGGTAGAAGACGGACCTGATTACCATGGCGAAGGGGAATGGGTAGAAGAACAAAGGCTCGAAAAAGCACAAAGAATACTTGCTGGTAAAAAGGAAAGCTATCCAGCATTCTAGTTTAAGCCAAGTGCGAGTCTGACACCAAAAAGGTATCCTACTACCTGTCAGACTCACACTTGCAATTTTCTAAAATAGTACTTGACATTCTTGTTATTATAATCTATAATACAATAGTAAACTAACACACAGGTGATCTATGAAAAATGGATATGGACAAGGCGAAGCAGTAATACAACTACACGACATTGCAAGGTTTGTTGAACGCAACTTTTACAATGTACAGATAGCTATTGATATTAGAGCAGTAGCAGACAAATTAAACAAAGCAGAACCTGTACCTAAAGAGGAAGAAGAATGAGAGAACAAAGCATAGTGGGTGGTGTAATCAAGCCAAACGCAATTCACTTTAATACAGGTAATGGTGAGAAGTTACGTTTAGATGATAAAGGTTTTCACTACAACGATCAGTTTATTGAAGACGCGGGTCTTGCTTACAGTAAATTCATGGCGTGGCTAGACAGCGAAGAAGCCGAGCGAGGAGATACAAAATGAGAGAACTTTGGACTGAAAAGTATCGCCCTAGCGACATTAGCACTTATGTGTTCAGGGACGATAAGCAAAAGCAACAAGTAACTGGTTGGGCGGCTGATGGAGCATTGCCTCACTTGCTATTCAGTGGTGCGCCTGGTACAGGTAAGACTACACTAGCAAAAGTATTGCTAAATGAATTAGGTGTAGACAGCATGGATGTGTTAGAGATTAACGCATCTAATGAAAACAATGTAGATACTATTCGTAATAAGATTACAAACTTTAGTAGCACTATGCCGTTTGGTGATATGAAATATGTATTGCTAGATGAGGCAGACTATATTACTCCTAATGGGCAAGCGGCTCTACGTGGTGTAATGGAAATGTATCACACTAGTTGTAGGTTCCTGCTTACTTGTAACTACCCACAGCGAATTATTCCTGCATTGCATAGCAGATGTCAAGGCTTCCATATTGAGAAGTTAGACGTACAAGAGTTTACTGCTAGGCTTGCAACTATCTGTATAGAAGAAGGTGTACAGATTGATTTAGATACGCTGGATACTTATGTACAAGCAAGCTATCCTGATTTGCGTAAAAGTATTAACCTAGTACAACAGAATGTAGTTGATGGTGTATTGCATAAACCACAAGACGGAGACAGTAGTACATCGGATTGGATGCTTAATGCTATTGAAATGTTTAAATCAGGTAAGTATAAGGATGCTAGAACTTTGATTTGCAGCCAAGCAAGACCTGAAGAGTATGATGACGTATATAAATTTATGTACAGGAACTTAGAGCTTTGGGGTTCGACAGAACAACAGCAAGATCAAGCAATAGTTATTATACGGAATGGCATGGCTAAGAGTAGTTTATGTGCAGACCCAGAAATAAACATGGCTGCAACCATGATTGAATTGCAGTTCAATAACTCTTAGGAAGGTAAATGACATTCGTAGTAGGCGAAAATTGTATAAATTGTAAATTCACTGATTGTGTTCAAGTATGTCCGGTAGATTGTTTCTTTGAAGGCCCTAACTTTTTAGTTATTGATCCTGATGAGTGCATTGATTGTGGACTATGTGAGCCCGAGTGTCCGGCTAATGCTATCTTCGATGAGGATGATGTTCCAGCCGATCAAATAGAGTTTATTGAAATAAATGCTGTGTACAGCAAAGAGTGGCCTAACATTGTAGAGATGAGAGATCACCCAGCTGATGCAGATGAATGGAACGGCAAACCAGGCAAGAGAGGCCTATTAGAAAAATGAGAGAACTAGGATTAGTATTAGTAGGTATGACTCTATTTATAATTTTTTTTGCTGGATTCATATATCCTGATATAGAAATTAAAGGTTATCCAAATAATCATAGCTGTACAGGTGAATGCTACAAGCAGTATGTTGCAGACAATGGCACAGTTGTAGAACAAATACAAGAGAAAAAGGCAAAGAAAAAGGCTATAGCAATAGCTAAAGCAGAGTCAGGCATAGTTGATGTGTTCGAACCTATTAGAGGTGTATGGGCAGGTTGTGCTGCATGTCATGGAGCAGATGGTGGCGGCGGTGTAGGACCTAAACTTGCTGGACAAACAGCAGACTACATAAGTGGCAGATTAAATGCTTACAAAAATAGAGAAAAAATAGGATCACAGAGTATTATGATGTGGGGACAAGCGGCAATGCTTTCCGACAACGACATTAGCATGCTTGGAGAATACATTGCAGAGGGATTTCCAGAAGAATGAACTTTAGATTCTTTGGGGACAGCTGGGCGTGGACTTGGTGGCACGATGAGAACACAGGTAATAGTAGCTGGTTAAAATCACAACAAGTAAGAAGTTTACGAGCAACAGATGTATCGCACAATAACAAAAGAAAACCAGACCCTACTCCAGACCCTGCTATAAGTTTTATAGACATATATTTAAATAAGCTATTCGGCTATGAAGTTGAAACGTTTAACTCGCCCGGTGAAAGTTTTACACAAACACTGGATGTTATACTAAGGACACCGCAGGCTGATACTGATACTGTTAACGTAATTTTCTATGCTGAGCCTATAAGAGGTGCAACACTAAAAGAGCTGATATCTAGCGATGGTACATGTACTTACGATCAGATAGAAGCAAAGCTGTATAAAATTACAACTGATTTATTATTTAAACTAGGCACTTATGCTAACAAAACTAATCAAAAGTTTATTATTAGTGGAGGACAAAGTACACTGTATACTAATATATTTAATAGTGTGCCTGAAGACGCAAGAAAGAACTTAACATTACTGCACCCATGTATTTTGTCAAGCACGATGAGCGATTACAGCAAAGACAACAACCACACTATACTTGGTCCATTTAAATTTACAGAGTGCGTAGGCGGCAAGGTATCAGATCCAGTTGATTGGGAAGGAATACATCATAGTATACCAAATGCAATATTTGAACAAATAACAGACTGCCACGAGCAAAGCCAATCGAGAACGTGGCCGGATGTTGCTCATATGAACCCTGGAGCAACTTTACTCTTTATTGACGACCTATTACATTGCATTGAAGATAAATAGTATTATGTCAAAAAGGAAAGAAATACATCAGGTAGAAGAAGAAACACTAATCACTGTTAGCCTATGGGCTAGGATCAAGCATTGGTGGCGTACACTTGTTAGAGAAGAATGGGAAATTACTATATTCTTTCCGGCAGATGTACAAATACTCGAAGACGGTTCACGCATAGAAAACTTTTCGCCTAAGACATACAGAGCAAAAGCAATAGTAAAACTCACCACTACTCATATTATATTCAAAGATCTACTTGGCGTTAAACACGAAATTAAAGTTGTTAATCCAGTAGGTTATGATGTCAGAAAAATCTACTAAACAAATGATTCAACCATTCGACGGTGGAGTAATAGTCCTAGACTGTAATATCTCTAGAGCTTATTCACAATCAAACAAAAGCGGGCCAAATCACTACGAAGCAAGTGTTCTATCCACAGTAAGACCTATGGCACCTTTTGCATTGCATGATGTGTGTACTAAATTAGACATACCATGCACAGTTATTAATTATGTTGATAGGTGGGACCAAGAAGAATTAATTGATCTCTTATCTCAATGGTGTGACTTTCAGGGACTAGACAATGTTATGATTGCCTGTAGTGCCCAATTTACTAGTGATAAAATAGTAACAACACCAGCGTTCAGAGACGTAATCTTAGCATTAAAAAGCAAGTACAATATTACATTAGTAATTGGAGGACCTGTGGCAAGTGCTGGAAGCGATTCGTTTAATGATCTTAAACCTGATGTTGTGTTCCAAGGTAGAAGTTTACACTTGTTTGAGGACTACTTAACTGGCGAGATATCCGAGCAGTATATAGAAGAAGTTAATGGTATAATGAGTTGCAAGAATCATATTACTGGTGTAGTCAGAGAGCAACCTCTTGTACCTACCCTGTACGACGACTACTGTTTAAATGAAAAAGATATTTTGCAGTTTGAAATACGTCTTGGATGTAAATTTAACTGTACGTTCTGTAACTTTGAATTCAGGGGTGCTAAGAAGGTACACGATACCGAACAGGCCACGCTGAACAAAATGTTTACTGACGCACAAGGAAAATATAACGTAACTAGATTCGCAGCTGCAGACGACACAGTAAACGAAGAAGAATCTAAAGTTGATTTGCTAGTATCAGCAACCGAAACATTATCTTATAGACCTAAGATAGTAGGCTTTATGAGATTTGATGTGATGATGACTCATCCACACACTGCTGAAAAACTAGACAGGGCAGGATTTATTGGTCCTTATTTTGGTATAGAAACATTCCATCCTGTTGCAGGAAAGCATATTAGAAAGAAAGTTAATAGAGAACGAGGACTAAACTTCTTGGAATTCTTAACAAGGCAATACCCTCACTGGTGGGTCAACAGCGGATACATAATTGGACTACCGGGTGAACCGCTAAAGCACAATTGGTCAGTGCTAAAGGAAATTAAAAAGAGGAAACTGCTAGATGGTATTATACCTGCTGCTTTATCTATATGGCAAATTAGTGGATGGACTGAAAACGAAAGCGATATGGTTACAAACCCGAAAAAGTTTGGACTAACACTCACAAACAAACTAGAAGAAGATCACGAACATCCTGGCTTGCATTTTATACACTGGCATCACGAACACGCTGATTATCGCACAGCAGTGATGTATCGCAATAAAGCCGCACCGATGTTAGCTAAAGGCGGAATAACTTTACTTAGTCCCTGGGAGGTCCTTATGCGTGATGCTATTGGTGGACCCGATCTATTTAACGTAGAAGAAAAGAATGCGTTTAAGAAGATGGCAAGTGAGGAGTACCAAGGTTCCTTTAGCCGTGGTGCTGATATAAATGATCTTGCAATCTTATTTTATAAAGAATACATAATACGCAAGAAAGAATACTACCAAAAACTATTTGCTGGTGAAATTAAATGACGTTTAATGGAGGCGGCGTTATTGTTTTGGATTGCAATGGCACAGTTAACCCTACACAAGGCTTAATAAATTCACCCCACTTAGAAAAAAGATTACTCACAGTAAGACCAATGGCTCCTTTTGCATTGCACGACCTTTGCACTAAACTTAATATTCCTAGTACAGTTATTAACTATGTAGACCGGTGGGATTTAACAGAGCTAGTTGAGTTGTTATCGCAATGGTGTACTTATCACCGCTTAGAACGCATTACAATAGCTTGTAGTGCCCTGTTTACCAGCAACGGCATCGCAAGTGTGCCTATGTTTAGAGACTTAGTACTAGAAATGAAAAGCAGGTATGATGTAACACTAATACTAGGCGGTCCATTAGTAAGTCCTCATCACACAGAATGGAACGAAGTTAAGCCTGATGTTATATTCCAAGGCAGGAGTATACACTTGTTCGAAGACTGGTTAAAAGGAGAATCAAAAGAAGAATACCGAAACGAACAAAACGGTATTACTACTTACAAGAACTTTAAAGCGGCAGTAGTTGGCGAGAACAAATCAGTACCCACAGAACATCCTATTGTTCCTAGACTGTATGATGACTATGCGTTAGGTGAAACAGATGTTATACAATTTGAGACACGACTTGGTTGTAAATTTAATTGTACTTTTTGTAACTTTGAATTCAGGGGTGCTAAGAAAGCACATGATGCTAAGTCTGAGTGTTTGTACACAATGTTCACTGATGCAAAAGAGAAGTATAACGTAACTAGATTTGCTTCTTGTGATGATACGTTCAATGAGGACGAAGACAAGATTGACTTACTGCTATCAGCAACTGATCGTTTATTGCACAAACCTAAAATAATAGGCTTCAATAGGTTTGATATATTAATGGCAAAGCCTGAAACAGTTGCTAAGTTAGATAGAGCAGGATTTGTAGGACACTACTTTGGCATAGAATCGTTGCACCCTGCCGCAGGTAAGATGATTAGGAAGAAGATTAACAGAGAAAAATCACTAAACTTCTTAGAGGATTTGAGAACAGACTACCCACATTGGTATTTGACTAGTGGTTATATCACAGGACTACCGGGTGAACCACTAGAGCATAACTGGGCGGTGCTAAAGGAAATCAGGAAGAGAAAACTATTAGATGCAGTTGTAGGGTCGGTGTTAACCTTATGGCAGATAAGTGGCTTGCCTGAGAACGAAAGTGAGATGACTAGACACCCTGAACGTTTTGGCATAACAGTTAAAAATAAAAAACCTGAAGGTGCTGTGTTTAATAACATGCATATTGTTGACTGGGAACATGAACACACTGACTTCCTTTCAGCAGTGCAGATGCATCACAGAATACCAGCGATGATGCGGAAGGGTGGTATAACTGAAGTAGGTTCATGGGAGATTATTCAACGAGATGCTATCGGTGATATAGATTTCTTTGATGCTAATAGTAAAAAAGAATACTTCGACGAAGTTGCTAAAGACGTTGACAAGATGTGGGAGCCTAAGTGGCAAGCGTTTGCTGTACAGCACTATAATAACTACATAGAACGTAAAAAACAGTACCATCTAGCAAATTTCACTTAAAATAACCCGTTTTTACCAGAAAAAACTATGTTTTATTATATAAATCATAAATATCATGGCAACAAAGAAATGCAAGGGTAAAAGGATCGTAAGAGAATGGAATCTACTGCAAATCCAAAATTGCTGTAATGATACACAAGGTAAGTTGATCGTAAGAGAAGCAAACCGAATGGTAACATTGCATTTGGGATTGCCCACTAAAAGAATCTAAATGGTAACATGAAGAATACTTACAAGTGCAATCAAGTAGAATAGAGGGACAGGACACACACTAACGAATGCCCCTCTAATCCGCGAACTCCTTAACTATCCCCGTACAATTTTAATACTTCAGCAACAATAGGATGTCTTTCTACATCACCCTTCTCAAACTGAACCATCTTAATACGATCTGAACCTTGTGCGGCTAATCGTTCTATAAAGCATTTAAGTCCGTTACTCTCAAACCCTCTATCGTGTTGATCTAAGTCTCCTGTTACTACTAATTTTGAACCGTCTCCTATTCTAGTAAGCAACATTTTCATTTGGTTGTCTGTGGCGTTTTGCATTTCGTCTGCAATGATCCAACTGTCTTTGAATGTTCTTCCACGCATATATGCTAACGGAGCAACTTCTAATTTATTGTCATTAACCATAAATTCTATTTGCTCTGGTGAATAGTATTCTTCAAATAGATCAAAGATTGGTCTTGTCCATGGCGCCATCTTTTCTACAAGTGTGCCGGGTAAGAATCCATGTTGTTCGTCAACACTAACTGCTGGTCTAGTTACAACGAATTTATTGATCTTGTTAGATTTTAATAGTTTAAGGCCTGCCAGTGTACTAATTAAAGTTTTACCTGTGCCTGCTGGTCCTACAGCAAAAACTATATTGATGTTGTGGTCTTCTAAATAACCTATTAGGTCATCTTGTTTGAAGTTTCTTGGTGAGAGTTTTACCTCTTTTTGGCGTGGTCGACTAAGGGCATTTGTGCCGCCGTCTATAATTCTCAAGTTATGATCTCCTCCTTTTTGTTTTTTATACTTATTGCATTTCTCTTTACGAACTCTTCTTGACATACTGAGTCTCCTTGAATAATGGTGAAAGTACCGCGTAGATTGATTATCCTGCGGTGAGTGCTGTGTTGGTTTTGTATTATAATATTGCGAATGCATTTCATACACTTTTATTTAACAGTTCCTACACCGGACAAATATACGTTGATTACCGGCAGCTTAACGATGATACATACGAGCAGATTAGGCCATGCAACCTATTGATTTAACTACGGTTATAGCATTTGACTTGCCGCAATAATACTGTATAATATACACATATTAAGCAAAAAGAGAAGTACAAAATGAATGTTATAATCGATACTCCAGTAGCAAGAGCGTTCAACAAAGCAGTCACTAACTTGGATAATATCCATATGGGTACACAAGAAGGTGAAATCAACTGGAACTTCGTTGATGCTGACATGCATATGGACCTAGGGCAAGATTATATCGACATGCTAAGTATTGGTGTTGATAGCCGTAGCTTGGACTACACTGATCAGTTTAACTACCTAGCAGATTGTTTCCTAGGTGAGATAACACTCGCTGATAGACTACAAGACGAGTACCCAATTTGGGACAAGTTTGATGGTTACCATATGGTAACCAATGAGGATCTAATACTTGATCCAACTAAGCCAGCGTACATAGTGAGGGTAAAATAATGATTTTGTTTATTGGTGATTTTGTTCGACTACACGATACAGACGACTGGGTAGCAGTTACTGACATCGAGCCGTATGATATTTGTGTACTGCAAAACGGTATCCGAGTATGTGCATCAGATGATTACATTGCAGAAGCTAAGAGTTGTAACGAGTTTTTAAAATCTGCTTGGGAAGATAGACCTTGGCCCCAAGGCCATTAATGGCGAGCTAAGTCATTGATTTGCAACGGTAAATTTACTTGACATTCCCTAGTTTAACCTGTATAATACATGTATAAACACAAAAAAGAGAAGAAAGAATATGGGAACTAAATTTAACAAAGAAGACTTTACATGGGATGGTATGTACTTGATGTACAGAGGCCGTCACACAAAATCAGTAAACATGGAAGTTGCAAGACCTGGATGTCACCCATCATGGATTGGCTTACCACAGCCTGAGTTTATTGCTAGGTTCAAATATGGATATAAGCCTTGGAAAACATGGGTTAACTTTTTAGTTAAGAATGCTACTGTAGAGCAGTATTTAGAGTTAGCTAAGGAGATTCATCCTAAGCCTGCTATGAGAGCATTAGGCTACACCCGCACATAAGTCATTGATATACAAGGGTTTATTCCCTTGTATTCGGTTGACTTTACCGTGTTTGACCTGTATAATATATGTATAAACACAAAAAAGAGAGCAGAAATTATGTACAATATATACCAAATTAAACTAAGCGAAGAAGTATACAACTTTGTTAACAGTCCAGAAGGCGGACACACAAAGACTTCTGAAAAGTACCCAGAGTACAATGCTCATATGGAAGTAATGCATAAAGGTTCAAAAGGATTTACTACTGATATGTTTGAGCATTACACTAAGGTATGTGAAGTTGCTAACTTTGAAGGTCCAGTTAATAGCGAATTAGAAGAAGTATTCAAAATCTTAAATGGTTACTACTTCAACGAAGACACTGACACAGACGAAACATTTGATGCTTTCGTTACTGGTTTTACTATGAAGACAGTTACTCGTAAGGACGGCGAGGTTGTAACTTTTAGAGACATGCATTCACTAAGTGTTGGCGACATTGTTGAAGACACTTCAACTGGTGAGTTCAGCATTGTAGATGGTATGGGCTTTGCACAAATTCAAACTAGATCATTAGAGGTAGCATAGTACATGTTTAACAAAGCAGTAAAATTTGCCACTGAGGCACACGGAACGCAGGTACGAAAGTATCACGGTACTCCGTACATTTCACATCCTTTAGCAGTAGCGGAAATTGTTAAGTCAGTACCGCACACTGAAGAGATGTTAGTGGCGGCTGTTTTGCATGATGTTGTTGAAGACACTATTGTAACAATTGATGAGATTGCTACTGAGTTTGGTTCTGTTGTTGCAGAGCTTGTTCATTTTTTAACAGACATTTCTGTTTTAGAAGATGGTAACAGAGCACACAGAAAACAATTAGATGCTGAGCATAATAGCAAAGGTCCAGCTGGAGCACAAACTATTAAGGTTGCTGACTTGATTCATAACAGCACAGATATTTCCTCACATGATCCTAAATTTTGGAAGACATATAAAGGTGAGAAGTTGCAGACTTTGAGCTTGTTAGATAAAGCAGATGCTAGTTTGAAAGCAAGAGCATTAGATCAAATAGGAGACTTCTAAACACACAGAATATTAAAACCTGACTAGTGCAGGTTTTTTTATGGTTGACAACATACCTGAATGTTGTATAATATATTGGTAGTTTTGCTTAATTGCATGTGAAATGGTCTACATAACTTTAAATAGGAAAATAATATGAGTCTTGCAAAACTAGAGGCTAGAGCTTCGACAAACCCTTTTGCAGTTAAAATTGCAAAATCCGAGTTAACTACTAACTCAAAAGATGTATACGAAAACCTTGCAGAAAGGACTGCCGTTGCATTCAACCCCAACCGTAAAGAACGCAGAGCATTAAAAAGTGCTATGGATAAATTACAAAAACGCATGGGCAAAGATAAAGTGTTCGAATCTAAACACTTTGGCTACACCGAAATGGTCAGGATAGGCGACTTGGTCATCAACATAGATAACCAACGAGACGTAGATTGGGACCATGTTGCGTACATACTAGAGAATTTTGATCCTAGGATTGTGCAAGTTGTAAACACTATTAAATTAACCAATGATCTATACAGTGTTCCAGAAGGGCAACACACTGTGGTTGCATTGTATATCTTAATGAAGGAAGGTCTTATACCACAAGATACACTTATTGCGTGTAAGGTTGTTCCTGCAGATTTAATGGTACCAGGTTCACCTGTTAAGGGAGAAGGATTTGGTAACTTGCTGTTTAGGATTATCAATTATAAAGGTCGTAAAACACCTGACCCTTATTTCATGTTGCGTAGTCGTGTAAACGGTGTGCGTTTATATGAAAGTGAACTACAAGAAGATGTGCATGCAGAACAAATAATGACAGTAGTCGAAAACAATAACATGTATTGCAGACCTGCTGTTGAAGCCAGAGGACAAGGTGCTCAACCAGGTATGATTACATATATTGCTGGACTAACAGGCATTAGTGAATTTGATTCTGAGACTTTTGATTTCGGTATTGAAGACTTAAACTGGGCACTCGAATGCCACGATGAAAGGTTTAGCAGACAAAAAGGTGTAGAAGGTGGTTTCATTCTAGCGTTTGGACGTTATGCTAAACTTGCTCGTAAAACTAAAGTTAATATCAGTGCAACACACCGCGCCGCACTAATAGACTTCTTGCAAGAAACGTATGGTAGTCCAGCAAAGTTCCATAAGGAATGCAAGAAGCGTCTCAAGAACTTTCAAAGAAAGTATGATTTAAAAGAAGCATGGAGTGACAGTAGTTTGCTAAGTGTTTTGATCATAGACTTTGATGCGTATTGCACACAAAAGGGTGAGAGCTATCCTATGCTCAATGACCAAAACTTAAATAAGTTTAAGAGTATATAAGATGTACTATTTTTACTTATGGACAAACCACCTAGGTAGTACATGCTTTGGTATCACAGGTAACCCTGAAGGTAGAAGACGCAAGTACGAAGGGCATTGTGGTCATGTAGTAAAATTTGAACGCCTTTATGAGGGTCGCCAGACCCTCATTGAGGACCTCGAAGATAGTATTAAGAGTGAATTTTACGAGCACTTATTAGACACCGGTGCAGGCAAGTATGAATGGATACTAAATGTACCAAGTGAACAAGTGCTAGGCTGGGTTGAATGGGAGATAAACAATTCCTATGCTAATCTAATAACACATATAGACCAATCCGATGTCAATTGATACTCTACACAAACTGTGGAACATTAAGCCTGAGAACATACAAGGGCATGAGTTCACTGGCTATGAATTATTGTACTCAGAGTTTGATCGCTTTACCAAGGAAGTATACGAAGCAGACCCTGAAGGCACTATAGACGAAGTACTGAAACTATATCGTACTGTTAACCTTACTCCTATTGTGTACTACACAGAGCAAGGCATTGTGGAAGCCATTACTAAGTTTAGAGACACATCATACAACAATGTTGATGTTGATCGCATAGGACTAGGTAACAACAAAGGCCAAACAATAAACAGATTCCTGTTCCCTAACATGATGACTGCTGAACCTAAGGGCAGAAAGAATAACAGTTTAAAGGATAGGTTCCTAGACGATCCTAAGATGCGTAGAGCAATTAAGATATGCTTTGAAATGCGTGAGGGTAACAAGTTAGTTTATCCTACAGCACTTAGACGTTCGCTAGAACTAGTAACTGGTGAGAACATACAAAACTTCAAGCCACTGAATGCTAAAGCAATAGTAGAACATATATGCCCTGCACTGTGGGGTAGAGTATATGATTATAGTTGTGGTTACGGTGGCAGGCTGTTAGGTATTACCAGCAGTAACTTGCGATACGACTATGTGGGTGTTGACCCAAACACTGAAACAGTAGACAATCTAAGATACTTAGACGAACTTATACAAGCAACTGGCGGTCCTGCTAGTGAGATACATCAAAGTGTAAGCGAAGAGTTTGTGCCTGAGAACATTGATTGTGCATTTAGTAGCCCACCCTACTTTAACTTAGAGAAGTATTCAGACGAGCCTACGCAGTGTATGAACCAGTTTAGCACAATGGACGAATGGTTTGAGGGTTATGTTGCACCTACTATGCAAAACGTACACACAGGCTTAAACAGCGGCGGTGTGTTCGCTACTAACATCGCAGACTACAAAAGTTACGGTAACAAAGAATACTTTGTGGTTGATCGCTGGATAGAAACAGCAGAGAAACTAGGCTTTAAGCACACAGAGACCATTAAGATGATGCTGAACACCCGCCCGGGTGTGGGCAATAACAAGCTCGAAGGTAGAGAAAAGTTCGAAGGCGTGTATGTGTTTACAAAAACAACCTAAGAGATGAGTTCATTGTGATAAATAGTTGTAACGAGAGGTTTAAACTATGACAATCGCAGTAAAGATACTTAATGATCAGATCAAGAAGATCAGCGAGACCAACACATTATTAGATATGCTACTTGAGTTTGAGAAGACTCTAGACAGTCTCGATCTATACGCATTTGCTAACTGGGACGAAGGTGAAGTACTTGAAGGTCCTACACTGGGTAGACATCATTTAAGTGTTAAATTAATGTACCCGCATGCTAAAATGCCTGATCCGGATGGAGCAAAGCGTTTAATGGCACGTGATTGTTTAATTGAATACTACAAAGATACACTAATTAGACCTAAAAGAGTTCGTAACTTCGATGACTTAATTGTAGAAATTAAGCCAGATGGCATGACACATTACAGGGCAAAGACTACTACAGAAAATGTTTGGGTAGTTGAAATTAAAATGCCACGTAGATATGTAGATGAGTTCAACATTGATAAAGTCAAAGCAGATGAAGATGCGTATGTTGATATGGAAAGTGCAGGCACTGATGCCGCAATGCAAACTGCTGATGCAGGAATGAACAATGGTACAGTTGAGACTCCAGGAGAACTTGTATAATGTCATTAAGAGAACGAGACTTAGAAAATACAGTACTAAAAAAGATCAGTATCGATGAGTTCGAACCTAAAACAGGCAACGAAAAAGATGTTGCTGTAATTGGATTTTATGTAAATTCAGAAGAAGCAGGCACAGACTTATACAATTTTATGTCTCACTCTGTTATAGAAAACAGAGATGTAGAACTTTCTCCTAACGCAGACGAAAGCGGATACCACATGGTGTTTGTTGAGATAGAAAGAGATGATACTCTATTAAAAAATATTAATGAGCTTGCAGAAGAAGTAGAGCGTGTAGCTGGTAAACTTAACTGGCAGTTTAAAACACCTTACTTGGAAGAGTATACTTCGTTTGAAGAAGCTGAAAAGTATATCCAGCAAGACAAGGATAATTACTTAACAGCCGCTGACTACAAAGCAAAGTTAGAAAGCGAGTTTAATAAAGTTAATGACGACGAGCCAGAAGAAGAAGGCGTACCGTTAATACCTAAAGAAGAATCAGTTATGAACACAGAAGATATAATGGAGTTCTTGCATAATACTAACTTGCTTGACGCTAATATTAACGAAGGTATACTAACAATGAAGGATGCTAGAGGCACACTTAATTTGAAATTAGTTTCCTTTGGTTACGGACCAGACGTAATGTCTGACCTAGGCATACAAGAAAGTGCCATAAAAGCCGACCCAGACAAGTTTTTGTTTGATAAATTAAGTAGTATGCTTGGCGAAATGAAAGCAATACCAATAGATAATTACGTGGTCGTATACGACCCATCACATAAGGACGTACTAATAGCAAAATCATGTTAGGATTAATTAAAGCATTACCAATAATAATTTTAGTAGGCGGACTAGCGTTCGGTGCTCACAAGTTTATTGTTGGACAATTAGAAACTAGAATAGATAATCAACAAGTACAGATTGATTCTCTTAACACAGTAAACGTTGGGCTACAAGCTGCTCAAGCCATACAAGAAAGTACTATTAGAGGCTTAGAAGAAAACAGCAAGAAGCAAGTATTAGCAATGGGCAACTTAACTAATCGTAACAGCGAACTGAATGCAGAGCGTGACAGTTACCTCAGAATATTTAAAGACCATGACTTCACTAAACTTGCAAGAGCAAAGCCAGGCATGATCGAAACAAGAGCTAACAAAGCAACAGAAGCAGTATTCCGCAGTGTTGAACAAGACAGCAGAGAATTAGACGACACAGATACACAGATAGGTGAACCAAATGAATCTAACAACTAAAAAAACAATTAGATCAATAGCAGACCTGAGTGTCATAGCATTTCTAATTATAGGACTATCTGCATGTAGTAGCATGGGAGGCGGCTATCAGCCACTGCCACCACTTAAAGTTATAACTGAAACAGTTAAACTAGAAATATATCAACCACCTCTACCACAAGAAATTGCAATGCAAAATGTAGAGTGGAGTGTACTAACTAATAAACCTTGTAAGCCAGCAACTGGCGAGAATAAGAATCCAAAGTTTTACACAACTGAAAAGTTCCAGAGTGAAGAATACACAAAAGAAGATGGCACCAAGGGTACTCGTGCGGTTAGAGATGTAGACGGCAAACGTATTCCAAGAGAACTAATCAAAGACGACCGTGATGAAGTTATACAAGTGTGCGGTAACATGGAACAAAAGATTGCAGAAGTAGAAAAGCGTTTAGGTGGAGACTTTGTTATCATGGGCATGACACCTAAGGGTTATGAGAACATGTCTGCTAACTTACAAGACATTAAACGTTATATTAAACAACAAAAAGAAATTATACTTTACTACCGTGACGCAACAGGTGCCGAATCAAATGACGACAAGGAAGGTTGGGCAGAGAAGAATAGTGCAAACCAAGCAGAGCAAGTAGAAAAAGCAGAAGACAACGCAGAAATGCAAAACACTCCAGCACCATCGGTTACTGAAACTAAAAGTGCATTCAGCATTAAAAGTTTAATACCAGGACTAGGCAATGACTAATATGTTAGAACAAGTACAAAATTTAATCCACAGAGAACTTCTTATAGACTTAGATAAAATCACACCGGATGCAGACTTATTCGATGATTTAAACTTTGACAGTCTCGATTCTGTTGAATTAGTACTAGCAGCAGAATTAGAATTCGATATTGAAATACCCGATGATGCAATAGACGAACTTAAAACTGTTCGTGATGTTGCTGTATTAGTACAAGATTTAGTTTGACAATCGGTTTCGCCTGTAGTATAATACAGCATGAACTATTACGAAACGCTAGGCGTTAATCATACAACTCAACCCAAAGAAATAAAACAAGCCTATCGCAAACTTGCGAGTAAGCATCATCCTGACAAAGGTGGTGACCCAGAGCAGTTCAAAAAGATACAAGAAGCTTGGGACGTTCTAGGTGACAACGACAAGAAACGTGAGTATGACAATCCACAACCAAAGTGGGAGGCTCATGTTCCACCGGACTTTGGAGACTTGTTTGGCGGAATGTTTAATAACGGTAGAGCAAGGCCACAAAAAAATCCAGACGGACAAGTCAATATAGAGATATCATTACTTGAAGCATACGAGGGAATGGATTATCATATTAATTTTCCTGGTGAAGAACTAGCAATTAAGATAGCACCTGGAACTAGACACGGTGCTAAACTTAGACTACATGGTAAGGCCAACAGACGTTTTGAGAATTTGCCACCGGGTGATTTATACATTAATGTTCTCATAAGAGATGAAATAAATTGGGGTAGACAAGGCGACGACTTATATGTTAACATAGTGATTGATGCACTAGATGCTATCGTAGGTTGTGATACTATTGTTAAGCACATAAATGGTAAGCAGTTTAAAGTGAAGATACCAGCAGGAACACAAGAGCAAGAGCGTGTTAGACTTGCTGGTCTAGGAATGTCAAATCCAAGTAACGGCACAGTAGGCGCATTATATGCAATTATAAATATAGAAGTACCCAATATACTAGATAAAGAAATAATAACATTGTTAAATACAATTAGAGAAAAACGAGGAAATAATGGACAATAGTGTTTTAGATGAAGTAATGAGAAAGTCAGTAGATTATGCTACAGAGTTGAGCCACGAGTATGTTACTTGTGAGCATTTAATGAATAGTCTTTTGAGCTTACCTGAGTTGCAAAAACTTGCAACAGATCTAGAAGTAGACATCGGACAAGTCTCACAAGATATAAATGCATTTATGCTTGACGAAGGCTACAATGGTTTTACATCACAGCACGGTAGCAAAGGTGCTCCTAAGAAAACAACAAGTGTTGAGCGTGTTATACAACGTGCATTAGCACAGGTTATCTTCCAAGGCAGAGATGAAGTTGCCGCTATTGATTTATTTACAAGTATTCTCAGTGAGGATAATTGTTATGCAAAATACTTCTGTGAGATAAATGGCTTTGGTAGAAACGAAGTTGTCGAACAAGTAGACAAGAAGATTCGTACCTCAAAGAGTGCAGAGCTTGTAGAAGAATACACTACAAACTTAAACACAGAAGCACAGAACAAACGTATCGATCCTCTAATTGGTCGTGAGACAGAAGTCGATGACTTAGTACATATTTTAGCAAGACGTAAGAAAAATAACTGTGTGCTAGTAGGTGAGCCAGGAACAGGTAAAACTGCTATTGCAGAAGGATTAGCCAAACGTATTGTTGACGGCGAAGTACCTCCATTGTTGCGTAGCAAAGTAGTTTACAGTCTTAGTATTGGAGACTTACTAGCAGGCACTAGATACCGCGGAGACTTCGAAGAGCGTCTCAAAATGGTATTAGATGTGTTAGCAGACAACCCAGACACTATTTTGTTTATTGATGAGATACACATGATTATGGGTGCCGGTGCAGGTGGTAACAGCAGTGTTGATGTTGCTAATATGCTCAAGCCTGTGTTAGGTAAAGGCAGACTGTTAACAATTGGTGCAACTACACCAGACGAGTTTGCTAATAGTTTTGAGAAAGACACAGCATTAATGCGTAGGTTTGCTAGGCTAGACATAGAGCAAACAACAGTTGAAGACACAAAACGCATTGTACAGGGTCTAAGGAAGCACTATGAGGACTTTCACATTGTAACGTATGCTGAAGATATACTAGACAAACTAGTTGACTTAACTGATCGCTATGTTAAAAATAAGTTCTTCCCAGACAAAGCATTAGACATTGTTGATGCCGCAGGTGCTAAAGCAAAACTTGCTGGTAAAGCCACAGTTGAACTATCTGATATCATCCAAGTACTTGCCAAAGTAAGTAAGGTAAGTGTAGACATGATCGATGTTGAGAAGAAAGATGGCTACAGAAAACTAGATGCTAAGATGAAAGAAACTGTTTACGGACAGGATCAAGCAATTGACAAAGTAGTTGAAAACATTTTAGTTGCCAAAGCAGGATTGCGTGAGAAGAACAAGCCAATCGGTAGTTACTTATTTGTAGGTCCAACCGGTACTGGTAAAACAGAAACAGCAAGGGCATTAGCAAGTAGTATGGATGCTAAACTAATTAAGTTTGATATGAGTGAGTACCAAGAACGACACAGTATCTCTAAACTAATCGGTGCTCCTCCGGGTTATGTTGGACATGCTGAAGGCAAAGTAGGGCAAGGCCAATTGCTACAGGAAGTAGAAACTAACCCTAATTGCGTATTGCTACTAGATGAAATTGAGAAGGCCGCTCCAGAAGTATTACAAATATTACTACAAGTAATGGACGATGGCAGACTAACAGGCGCAACAGGTAAAGCAACTGACTTCAGTAACGTAGTGTTATTAATGACAAGTAACTTAGGTGCAGCGGCAAGTGAAACTAAGAAGATAGGTTTTGGAGACAACGTTAAGAAAGGCGAAATGAACAAAGCAGTAGAGAAGTTCTTTACACCAGAATTTAGAAACAGACTCGATGCCGTTGTAGAGTTCAACACATTGTCTAAGGACTTGATGTTTAAGATTGTAGAAAAGTTAGTTGGCGATACTAACGAACTACTACAAGAGAATGAATCAGGTGTTGTTATATCATTAGACGATAGTGCAAGGCAACAACTTGCTGAAGACGGATACCAACCTAGCATGGGTGCAAGACCATTGAAGCGTGTATTTGAAAATAGTATTAAAAAGCCGTTAAGTAGAAAGATATTATTCGATAACCTAACTAATACTGTTATTAATATTTCTTATAAAGGTGAAACATACGAGTTTGACATTGCAACTGTGCAATAAAAAAGACTTTGACTCGTCTATTATAATAAAGCCGTGTGACCGTGTATACTTTGGTGAGTATCCGTATAGGATAGACATCGATGCACCACAGTACCCACACAAGGATCATGATCCTGTTGCTAACTGGTTAGTAACAGACATCATGCGTTCGTCAAGTATGTATTGGAAAAGAGAACGTAGGTCTACATATCGTAGATCTATTTACTTAGGTGACTACAGTGATGTTACATGGTTATGCAACTGGGCAAAGGATAGTGTTACTAGGGTACTAGGTCCAGTTTCTGCTGAGCATGTTAGTTTATTAAACAACGATGGTACTATATTAAGACAAGGCTTATTCTATGGTAAGTATAACTATAGAACAGAACTTACATTCTGGAAGCATGTTGGCACTGATAGAAAGCCTGCAGTTAATGAGATTATGGACTTTGTGTTTACAAATTTTTCTGATTATCGCTGGGGGCATAGGTCTACAAACTGGTTCTATAACTATTTGTATTGTGATTATGACGAGTACAAAGAGCTAGAAGGCTTTATCAATATAGCATTTGGCAAATACATTAGAGAGATGAAGACAGTATCGTTATTATCTGAACTGTAATAAAATGATAAATAGTTGAGAGAACAATAGGAAATATAAATTATGCCAATACATCGTAGAAACGCAACCATACTAAGTTCAACCGGATCAACCATGAGTTCGACTGGTATCAGTGTGAAAGCAGACAGCTACTATGGATATGTTGACGGTCATCACACAATCCAAGTAGTTTATTCAAACTATGTAGGCAGATTTAGAATACAAGCAACACTTTCATTAGACCCAAGTGATGTAGATTGGTTTGATGTCAATGATGATATTAAGGCATACGGTAGCATCACTGACCAGACAACTGCCTGGAATTCTCAAGGTTATATACAGTTTAACGTAAACGATCCAGCAACTGGATCTCAAGCATACAGTTTTACTGGTAATTTTAGCTGGGTTAGAGTAAAAATGGATAGATCTCACATCGGCGACGGCACAACATACGATACATCATACGGACAAATTACACAAGCCATCCTATCTGCCTAAACTTGATAAATAGTGTTAAGAACTATATAATACTATGATCAGGATAACTCAATGGCAGATACCTTTTTACAATTAACTGAAACCCCAGGTAGCTTTAACGCTTCAGCAAATAAATTTGTTAGGGTCAACAGTACTGCAGACGGCATACAATTTTGGAATGTAACAGTACCAGACCTCGAAGATGTAGACGCATTAGGAGCCTACGCTCCATCAACTGGCGATGTTTTAACATACTTCTCTGATGCCAAGTGGAAACCAGCAAGTCCGGATATTTATAGTGCTGGCAATGGTTTAAACAAAGTTGGACTAGGATTTAATGTACAAGCAGCAACAGGTGGTTCACTCACTAGTGACGGCACAGGCGTTTACATTAGCGACATTGCTAACGTAGCAGGTACATATGGTAATGCAAGTACAGCAACGACATTCATAGTAAACAGCAAAGGACAAATTACAGATGCTACTGAATCAACAATAGTAGCAACTCAAGCAGAAACAATCACAAACGACTTTGTAGGTAATGTACTAGGTACATCCGGACAGATTAGTGTAACTGGTGGCACAGGTAACAACAGTAATGCAACTCTTAATCTAGTTGCAACAGGTGTTACAGCCGCAACATACGGCAATGCTACAACTGTTCCACAAATAACAGTTGACACCTACGGAAGAATTCAAAACGTTGACTTAATCACAGTAACTGGTGGTGGCGGAGGCGGTGGTGGTGCTGTTGATCTAGCTTATAAAACAATTCAAGTTGCAGGACAAACAGATTTAAGTGCAGACCAAGCAGAAGACATTTTAACTTTTGTAGCAGGAAGCGGAATATCAATAACTACTAACCCAGGTGATGACAGTCTTACTTTATCAACATCATCGAGTGCTATACTTGGCGCTGGTTCAGTAAATGATTTAGGCGATATCGACACAACCAGTCTTGCAGATGGCCAGGCTCTGTTATGGAATACTGCTAACAGTTCATTTGAGCCAGGCTCAGTTGCAACAGAATTAGCTGCTTCGGGTGTAACAGCAGGAACATACGGTTCCACTGGAAATATACTAGCATTCACTGTAAATGACAACGGTATTATAACAAACGTATCAGAAACATCATTTATCCAAGGTGACATACAAAGTGTTGTAGCAGGAACAGGTTTAACAGGTGGCGGCGCAAGCGGTGCAGTTACTTTAGATTTAGAACAAACAGGTGTAGCACCAGGCACATACGGTGACTCAGGTAATGTAGCACAGTTTACAGTTGATGTACTTGGTAGAATATCAAGTGTTGTTGAAGTTCCAACTGAACTAACTGATACAGGTGTAACACCAGCTCAATACGGGACCGCCACAAGTATACCACAGATAACAGTTGACGCCAAGGGGCGAGTAACAACTATTACAAGTTTAGATGTAGCTGATCATGTACAGTCATTGAGCTGGAACTTAGCAAATACTACACTACAAATTGGTGGTGGTAACAGTGTTGACCTAAGCGGCTTACTTGACAATGTAGATACTGACACTCAAACATTAAGTTTAGCAGGTAATGTAATTACCATTAATGGTAGTGATAGTACAGTAGATTTAACAACAGCATTAGGTGCTGTAGCAACAGACTTATCAACAAGTAGTGTTGCAGACTTATCGGATATAGATACATTAAGTGGCATTTCAAATGGGCAAGCTCTGTTATGGAATACTGCAGAAAGCAAATTTAAATATGGAAACGTAAGTGGCGGCGGAGCTGCAGACGCATATAAAACAATTTCAGTCTCAGGGCAATCAGATGTGGTTGCTACTGGCGAAGACTCATTAACATTTGTTGCTGACGGTGGTACAACAATAACCACTGATGCAGGAGCAAAAACTATTACAATTTCATCAACATCAACAGGCGGCGGATTAGACTTTGGTACATTTAGTACCCCTATATCCGGTACAGTTGATTTTGGTGCATTTTAAATAAAGATCGAATTAGGAGACTATTAACAAATGGCATTACAAATAAGAAGAGGTTTACAAGCAGCCCTACCAGCAAGTCCCGCTGAAGGTGAGCTCTTGTATGCAACGGATACGGGAAATTTATACATTGGGGTTAGCGGTACTCCTACTGTTGTCAACGCTGGAGGCGGCGGTGGGGCTTCATCGATAGCTGACTTAACCGATGTTGCAACAATAGCTGGAATTGTAAACGGACAGGCATTACTTTGGAATACATCAGCAAGTAAATTTGCTTATGGTAGCATACCAGCAGGATATGCAGACTCAGATGTACAAACATTTTTAGGTGGTGGTACACTTGCTGGACATATTATACCAGCAGCTGATGAGACTTACGACTTAGGTAGTACTGCAAATAAGTTTAGAGATTTATTCTTAAGTGGAAGCACAATTACACTTGGTACAAAAACCATTAGTGTAACAGGTGGCGGAGACTTAAACATTGCAGGAACGGTTATTACAAATGCAGCAAGTGGTAACGTTGCCACTGAATCGTATGTAACAACAGCAATATCTAATATAGTTGATAGTGCACCAGGTGCATTAGATACATTGAATGAAATTGCAGCTGCT
>Ga0209816_1000215_pt1 | contig 47967 bp, 59 predicted proteins | sample CoawatmetaG01DNA_FD_187509 | JGI IMG/M metagenome (GOLD analysis project Ga0209816, IMG submission 187509) | Marine microbial communities from the West Antarctic Peninsula - Coastal water metaG017-DNA (SPAdes) (version 2) | ecosystem: Environmental > Aquatic > Marine > Coastal ...
CAGACATACTGAATGGAGAATTTGGTGCCGCATTTGAAAAAACAGTTGATGGGGTTACAAATTATACCGGAGCCACATCTGAAACATCTATAACATCTACTCCTAAACTTGCCATGGGTGGCCCAGTGTCTGCCGGGGCATCATATACAGTTGGAGAACAAGGACCAGAACTATTTGTTCCAACAGCCAATGGTTCAATTGTATCAAATGCTAATACATCCGGTGGTACGGCATTAAACACAGATAACCGAGATGTAGTAGCAGCAATTAACGCATTATCACAAGCAATAATAAATCAGCCAGCATCATCATTTAACGGAACGAGAGGATAACACATGGAAAACCCAACAACTGGCAATGAATCACAATTTCAACGTCCATTCAATATATTGCCTGACAGGTTGTATCGAACTACAATCGGCCGGGGTATTACTTCGGGTCAATTCACAACACCATTACAACTAGGAAACTACAATACATATGACATATTACCAAATGTTTCATATACTAATCCGACACGAGAAGAGCCATCACAATTTATTAAGCCATTTACTGTTAAAACAACATCACCAATACCACATAACTTTATATCAAGCAACATAGACAGAGGTACAATAGAAAACAAAGGAATTCAATTAGCAGGAAATATATTAGGAGGTACTTTAGGTTTAAGTAGTATATCTAGTATAGGATCATCATTACTGAATTCGGGTCATTATTCGACTACATATAATACATTGCCATTTGACAGTCTAACATCACAACCACCACGTGGTGCATTTAATGCGGCTGAATCATTTAAACTAGGGGCTGTTGTACCAGGGGTTAAATATCAAGATTTTAGAAGTCGATACAGAATAAGCACAGAATCTGGTCCTGGCAAGGAAATTATAGACAGTATAAGTTCATTAAACGCCAACGGAGCATCTGCTACACTACGAGGTAGTTTTAGAGCAGGAAAATATGCTCTAGCATCATTGTCGCCAGCAGGAGCATATTCTGTATTTAATATAAAACAAACATATGGGTTTGGTGATCATGACGATCCTGGGGCATTACGAAAAGACTTTACTGCTAGAAGTATGGTAACAACAAAATGGAAAAAGTCAAACCTCCGTCGAATAGACAAAGGTAAAGAAGATAATGGAGGTAAATTTGTTCCTACAATTAATCCGTTGGAACGAGCAACACCATTTAGAGGAGATAAAGTAAATGTTATTGATTATAAAAAAAGCACATTAAAATCAGCATATAGATGGATGCCTAAACGGTCTAAAATTCTAGGAAAAATTACCGATTTTTTAGGAACTGGAGTTACGCAAGATTTTATAAAATTTTATTTTACCGGGCCTACAATTCAACCAGGCGGAGATCAGGAAGACGATATCATGGCATTTAGAGCTATTATAACAAGTTTTGACGATTCATTCTCAGCTGATTGGAGTAGCGTAAACATGGTAGGTCGAGCCGATCCCAATTATCACTATGGTGGATTTTCTAGAGCAGGCTCATTGGCGTTTGATATATATGCAACAGATCGGGATGAATTAAAGCCAATATATAGAAAATTAAACGCACTTGCAAGTTACACTGCACCAATATATGACAGTAATAGTATTGCAATGATCGGTCCATGGATGCGAATAACAATTGGCGATATCCACAACCAGCAACCCATAGTGATGACTAGCGTAACATATACATATGGAATGGATACACCATGGGAAATTAATATTGAAAATGATCCAGAAAATATGCAAACACCAATGCGTGTAAGTGTAACCTGTCAATTTAATATTATTGGAAATGATATACCGCAAAATAATGGAAGACTTTTGTCATTGGCAAAAAAATACACAGACGATGGCAAATCGATACAAGGCAATGATAATTGGTTAAGTGATTCTAAAAGCACAGTACCAAATCCACAAGAGTTTAACAAAACATTCCGTGGTAAAAAAGCAGAAAGAAAAACAGCCCGCGGCTTAAGAGCAGACGATGATACATTATCGAGAAAAGACTCTTTTACAGAGGCAAGGAAACAATTAGCTAAACCGGGACAATAATGGGACGATATTCAACAACATCAATAATACGAGACAACGACGGTTACCGTAAATTGGCAACGTCAATAATACCAAATCCAGATATATCGGATGATGATGTATATATACAAATAACAAGCACAGACCGTTTAGATAAATTAGCACATTTATTTTATCAAAATTCGGCATTATGGTGGATAATAGCTGCAGCAAATAATTTAGGTAAAGGAAGTTGGATAGTGCCACAAAATACGAGTATTAGAATTCCCGGCAAAAATAATATTTTAGACCAAATTAAACAAACAAATCAAGATCGATGAGTTACAATATATTTTATACTGAAGTAGATAAAAATTTACAAACAGAACTAAACGCTCGAGGAAGAGCTGGTATGTTCGATCGATCTAATAACTCGCTAGATTATATGTTAGGTAAAGTTGCAAATGTAAAATTAACTGCGTATGAAAGTAGTGGAAGCACAAGTGCCATAGTATATGAATTGGGTGGTGCAGAAGTACGAGGCTCACGATATCAACCAAATACATTTCTATCTGATCCATCATATACACAAGATCAATTACTTTATGACGACGCCGGTTCTGCTTATACTAAAGAAAATACAATACAAGACGTATCGAGAAGGGTAGGACCATATATTTCAGACGCAACTGTAAATATAGGCGACCATTCATTTGGTTTATTAAACAAAGCAGATATTAATATAGTTATACCTAATGTAGATCGAGATTTAGATACAATAGAACACGTATTTTTTAGACCTGGCAGATATGTTCGTATAGATATAACGCATCCTGAAAATGCCGTTATAACTAGAGACTCAGACCATGGTGGATTGTTGTTACCAAGTATTTTGCCAAACCAAGATAAATTAAAAACATTATACCCGAATTTATTAGATACCCAACTAGAAAAATTAAAATTAGATGCTCGTAGAATTAATTCATATAGATTCGAAGGATTAATAACTAATTTTAATTTTTCATATGACAAAGATGGGGTAGTTAATGCGTCAATTAAACTAACTGGTACTAGTAATGTATACACTGATGTATCAATGTTTCAAAATTCTGATGCTACAAAAGAGAAAGAAGAAAAAGAAAAAATAGCCGATCCAGAAAATACTACAACATTAGAAACCGTGTCTGCAGAAACTGGTAGTAACTATACATCAGAATTTTATGAAAATTTATATGATATTGTTGATCAGAACATTGCACTTGATATTTTGCTGACGGCTGCTGAAAATGACATTATTCCAATATCAGATGTAGCGTATGCAGAAGGCAATGAAATTGAATATATATTGAATCTAGATATTAATACAACTGAAAAATTACCTACCGATGTTTTGTCGAAATTAGATTTAAAAGAATCACATTATAATCCAGTAGATACAAATGATCAGTGGGTGTTAAAAGGAGATCCATATCCAGTACTTCCAGAAAATATACACTCAACATCAATATATGATTATCGATATATTACATTAGGTGCATTAATTGAATTTATCAATGGTCGGGTTTTGTCTAAAACTGGTGGAGAAGCTTCATCAGCAATACCATTAATAATGTGTAATGAGTTAACTACTATTAGCAACTATTATAGTGAATTAGTGTCCGCTGATCCTGAAAGCATATTATTATTACCAAAAACCCCAGGTGATAAATCTGGTATGAATTCATATGGCGGGTTGCAATATTATCAAAATATAATATCAGCTGCAAGCCAAGAATGGCCAGGAGTATGGGAAGAAATTAAAGATTCAACCGGACAGCAAACGAGGGTTTTATATCCATCTAGAATTTTTATTAATTTATCACTAATTAATTCAATTGTTACTAAATTAAGTAATACTGGTAATACTGCATATACTATAAAAGGATTTTTAGCAGAAATTTCTTCATATATTAACATGAATACAGCAGGAGCAATTGACTTAAAATTAGTAACACATCCTACATTCCAAGATGCATTATTATTTGCAGATGTTAAGTGTTTAAAACCAATACCAGAGACAAAATCCGAGGTCCAAGAATCCCATTCATTTGTTTGGACCAACGGTGAAACAATAACCATACCATTACAAGAAACCGATCCAGATCCCGTACAACCATATATCGTACCAATGTTTGCTAATCACCCAGAAGGTACTATCTGCCGAGATTTTAAATTTAGTGCATCATTACCAGAAAATGCTAAAAATTTATCATATGTTTTAAATACATCAGATGCTATATCAGAAAATGACATTGCCCCATTTATGAATTTTATGTATACAGCAGGAGCTGGCGATGCCGATGCTATTAATAAATTTCGTGAAAAATATGAACAAAACTATAATTCAAAAATAGAAGCATTAACCTCAGCAAAATTAAATTTTGGTAATGATCCAACTGACGAAGCCCCTCAACTACAATTGCGTAAAGCTTTATATGAATACATGAAATTTCCAACTCCAAATATACAAGCGTCGCAACTAGCATCAGCACCAGTATTTCCATTTCAGGCCAGTTTTACAATTGACGGCGTTAATGGATTACGATATGGCGATGTTCTTATATTTCATGCATTGCCGTCTAGATATAAAGTTAATACTGTTTTTAGTATAATTGGAATCACACACAATGTAACAACACAAGGACAATGGACTACGGGTGTCAATTGTATAATGAGGCCAAATATAAAATGAGTAGACAAAAGTCATATTACGGCGCGGATGAAATTACCAATAATTTATATGCATTTAATAACGAATTAATGTATAGTAATGGTGTTGAATATATTGGATTATATCATAAATATACAACTGGCGAAATATATAGTCAACCAAGTTGGAATCGAAATACATCTCGTAAATTAATTACGTATGAGAATTTGAATACTGATCGATATAAATATAAACAATTGAATCCAGATATAAATGTAACATTTCAATCACTAATTCTAAAACCAGTTAGTATAACATCATCCGATATCAGCCGAGGTTTTGTTATACGATATTTTATTCAAAAACAAAATTCTAAGAATATTATAGAAATAGATCAATCGCAATTTGATAAATGGAAAGCATCACAGATTGATAATATAATGTATAATGCAATAAAATTACCATGGTATATATCCGGCCAGAAAACCGATTCATCAAATGGTCCAGTTAAATTACTCGGTGTAGTAACAAAAAATTTAAATCAAATCAAACTGGCTACAAAACGAATGCCAGGTATTAGTATTAAATTGTCTAATCCACTTGAATATTACACCGACGTAGACTTCATAACACCCACAGACATAAACGGATTGGATTCGTAAAATTATTTTACTATTATATTGTATATGATAGTGGACTATGAATCTGATGTTAAAACCTGCCTGAACATAATAGCAGAAAACAAGACATTGTTAGTTCCGATCTATGCAAACCCAACCACTCATACGTGTATACAAGATATCTATGCATTGTATATATATTGTGAAGATGATAGTGAGTGGATAGTACCAATACATCATACAGAACAAATAAGGGGCTTCAACGAATATCTTAAGGACTTCTTAGCATTAACTGATATATATATCCATGACAAGAAGCGATGGCTTCAAACCGGTGGAAACGATGCCGTATGGGATGTAAAGACTTTGTGGTGGTATACTTACAATGAACCATATGATGAAACCCACTATCCAACCGCAGCTCATGAATTTTATTGGCGTAGACTAAAATCATTATCTCAAGTAAATTCAGTAATACCAATGCAACAGCATCTGGCAATGTGTCAAAAGATTAGGCATTATGCATGGCCAATGATATTAAATGTAAAACTTACAGATTCATATAAACAGTTCAATGAGTTGTATCCCAGAACATTTGCTGACATAGAACAAAATGGGTTAGCAGTTAATAGCACTTTTCGTATGCCAGAACTAGTTAATGGCAATCGAGTGTATTCCAGATACAACTATCATACCACAACAGGTAGACCAAGCAATGCATATGGTGGATTCAATTATGCGGCAATGAACAAAGAAGATGGTACTAGAGCAGCATTTATAAGCAGACACTCAGCTGGAGCTTTAGTAGAAATGGACTTTGATAGTTATCATGTTAGACTGATTGCTAAACTAATTGGATATGATTTGCCAGACACCAGTATACATGACTATTTAGGTCAATTTTATTTCGGTGTCGACAAATTAACGGAAGAACAACGATCGGAAAGTAAAAGCATAACATTTCGACTTTTATATGGAGGCATAGACAAAGAGTTTTTAACTATTCCATTCTTCCAGCAAGTGCATGATTTTGTGTTTAAACTTTGGGCTACATGGAAACGTAGTGGTTGCATAAAAACTCCTATTATAGGCAGAAGCATTTGCAAAGACCAAGTCACCAACATGACGTCATATAAATTGTTTAACTATTATCTGCAAGCCACTGAAACAGAAGTGTCTGTTAAAAAATTAGCAGAACTACAACGGTATCTGCAAGACTATGAAACATGTATAATATTGTATACATATGACTCCGTCCTATTCGATGTTCCTTTATCAGAAGCCAAAGGCCTATTGCCGGAAATTAAAATGTTATTAGAAACGGGTAATTTTCCGGTGAAATGTAAAGTTGGCGATATTTATGATAAAATGAGTAATATCACGTTATGAATATAGATTCTATAATTACCGAATGGACATACCGATTAGACAAGGGGTATCCAGATTGCGAAGAAGATTACGTAGAACTTAGAAATGTTTTACAAGAAATGACCGATCTTCCAGAAGCTGAACAAAATGTCATAGTTAAACGAGCAATGGGCCTTACTGAGGATGAAGAACAATTATCAAAGTTAGATAACGGAGACATTCCAAAAAATGATATTGAGTTATTAAAACAAGCATTTATAAAAATAGCTCCAGTCTATTCTAGATATCTTAAAATATTCAGTATGTTTGATCCAAATTCACTAGGAACAATATCTGAAGTGTTGTTATCTACATTGCTAAATAAACAACCTAAAATTGTATCTGTACATACTGGCGGCGCACAAACAATAAACGATTTACGTGTTAATGGACACGCAATTAGTTTAAAAACAACAGAAAAAGGAAAGGCAATTAGTTTAGGGAGTGATATTAAAAATATAGATGATAGGAATATAAAAGGAGTATTAACTTATTTAAATTTTTTAAAAACATCAGATACAAATTTTGAATCAAAAACAATAACAGATATTGTTAAACTCGATGAAAAAGATGATGACGATACAAAACGAGCTAAAGAATCAATTAAACAACGAATTAACTCAATAATAAACAAGATAGCAGGAGAAGACGGTAACGATCATTATTTTGTATGGGTAGAAAAAATAAAAAAACCTGGTTCTAACAATCCAATAACCGCAATACGTATTCACACGTATAAATACGATAGGAATAATTTATATAATGAATTTTATAATGGATATCCACATATTGCTAAAACTGGTTGGAGTATAACAGATAAAACTAATGCATTAGTAAATACTGACAGTGCATATAAATATTTAAATATTACACCCCATGCTGTCTATAAATTTGCTGGAGACGATGTGCCAATAGAAATTTCGTTAGGCGTAAAATTACTAAATAAAAAAATAGCTCCGGAGCAATTAATATCTTCAGAAATTTTAAGCGTATTAGATTCATTATCTATAAAACTATTTGGAGAATAATTTGAAAACACAACTACTATGCACATTTGCACATCAATCAGATTTAAACATTATAACTGATTACATACAACAAAGTTACACTATACCAGAACAACGAATATTTGTGTTTTCCAATGCTGAAAAAACAGATCAATTGTATTGCACTTATAATGCTGACAGCACAACACGCAGAGGACAAAACACCATAAGCATACATCGTAAAAAAGAAACCAACACCTTGTATACGGTTAATGCATTAAACGCAATTATACGACGAGTCAACAACGGAGTGTTAGACAAAACATATCAAGTAGATTGGACACACTATCGCAATTCATTTATATTAACCGACGATTCCGATTACCGAGTAGTTGAATTAACATTTTTCAAGAAGATTTCTTGGTAACCTGATATTTATTATATATAATAGGATAATAACATGATACGACTTAAAGATTTAATAGCAGAACAACATATGGACTTCTCTCCGGGTATGCCCGATGGTAATTCAAACGCACAAAAAGACTTTAAACTAATAGTTAATTACGCCCATATAGATTTCAACCTAGGCGGCGATTTTGACTTCGAAGTCGACGGCGAATTAGACGGGCAAATGATTGATTCATTGATTGGTGAAATAAAAATGTATCTCGATGATCGGAATACCGATTTGGAATATGTATCGGCATTTCATATGTATGATCAAACCAGAGCTATATCAGACATAAAATTAGATTGCAAAATACAAATAGACGGAGACGAAATTGACTTAACAATCATGATGGATGCAACCGGCAGTGTATTATCTATAGATATTCAAGATGCATCAATAGCAGATAAACACGGAATAAATGATCAAACTATAGAAGATCATCTACAAAAACTAGGATTGTAATGATACGACTTAAAACATTGATAGAACAATCACAACCACCAGAAGACAAAATAATTGACATCAAAGGGTCAGAACCTTATTACACTGTAATTTACAGACATGAAGGAAAAAATTATAAAATTGAATTTGAAGACTATGAATTAATAGATCGTGTCGACGAATATGGATGGACAGGTACCATAATGGGAGTTGATCAACATGGCGGTGAATGGATTTGTTATGCTAATGCCGTTGGTTTAGGCGGAGGAGATTATGATTGGGACATAGATTGGGATCAGATTTCATATCAAGGTATACCAAAAACAAAAGATGGGGTTGATCCAAATTCATTAGATTGGCAAGAAAGTGATGATCAAAACGCTGAAATGGGAGGCACTGCAGTAGTAGCTAAACATAATGGAAAATATTATGCTGCAAATGATCGCAACGGGCAATTTGATGAATTTCATGAAATTGACAAAGATCAATACAATGACGAATTAGGAATTCGATAATAAAAAACTTAACAAATTACTTGGACTTAACGATTTAATTATCTAATATATAATTAATAAATAACATAAATTAATAACTTAACAAAAAAAGAGTACTTAAATGGGACTTAACTTAGACGCCATCAAGGCAAAACTTAACCAATTAAACAAAACCGACGACCGTCGTAACAACCTTTGGAAACCAGAAGCTGGACCAAAAACAAGAGTAAGAATTGTACCTTACGTTCACCGCAAAGACAATCCATTTATAGAATTGTATTTTCACTATGACATTGCCAAACGGTCAATGCTATCTCCAATATCATTTGGTAATGCAGACCCGGTAGTTGAGTTTGCAGAAAAACTAAAAAAGACCGGAGACAAAGACGAATGGTTAATGGGTCGTAAAATTGAACCTAAAATGAGAACTTATGTTCCAGTAATCGTCCGCGGAAAAGAATCTGAAGGGGTTAAATTTTGGGGATTCGGTAAAACAATTTACACTGAATTGCTTTCTATTGTGTCTGATCCAGATTATGGTGATATCACAGATTTAATGAATGGTCGTGACATCGACGTAGAGTTTATTCCTGCAGAAGGCGGCGGATATCCTAAGACTACAATTCGTGTCAAACCTAACACCACATCTGCGACTGATGACAAGGCAATTGCAGAAAAGATCATGAACCAACCTCAGATCACCGACATTTTTCCAGAACCAACTTATGATGAGTTAGAAACAGCTCTTAAAGAATGGATGAATCCGGAAGATGACAGTGCAGACGTCGATACATCATCTAACACCACAGCAAACACATCTGCTAAAACTGAGGGCGCAGCACCAGCTAAGACCGAAGAAAAGAAAACTGATGTAGCTGAAGCATTCAACGATTTATTTAACAAGTAGGAGTCTTTAAATGGCAAAGAAAAAAAGCAAAAGTAAGGACGAACTGGAAGATGCGTTAGCAAACACATTGGCCGATAGTATAAACAAACAGTTTAAAGGTCAAGCGTTAAAGACAGCATTCTTTTTAGATGGCGATGATGATTCGCCAAGCAATGTTACCGAATGGATATCGTCAGGATGTGATGCATTAGACATAGCAATATCGAATCGACCTAATGGAGGATTTCCTGTTGGTAGAATTACCGAAATAACAGGGTTAGAAGCGTCGGGTAAATCATTGTTAGCAGCACACACCTTAGCGGAAACACAAAAGAAAGGCGGACTTGCAGTGTATATAGACACGGAGTCTGCAACTAGTTCGGAATTCTTAACTGCAATCGGTGCCGATTTGAAAACTATGTTATACGTACCTCTTGAAACGATCGAGGAAATTTTTGAAACAATTGAAACTATTGTGGATGGGGTACGTCAATCTGACAAAGACCGATTAGTAACAATTGTAGTAGACTCTATAATGGGGGCATCTACAAAAATTGAATTAGCAGCAGAATATGACAAGGATGGTTATGCAACCTCCAAATCAATTATTTTGTCTAAAGCAATGCGTAAGGTTACCAATTGGATTGCTCGAGAACGAATCTGTTTAATCTTCACCAATCAACTCAGAGTTAAAATGGGCGTGTCATTTGGAGATCAGTGGACAACATCAGGTGGTAAGGCAATTCCTTTCCATGCATCTGTTAGACTGCGATTGAAAAATACCGGTCAAATTAAAGCAACAGTTAATGGTGCAGAGCAGGTAGTAGGTAGCAAGACAAGCGTGCAGGTAGTTAAAAATCGTATGGGTCCACCACATCGTAAGATTGATTATGAAATCTATTATGATAGTGGTATTGACAATTTCGGTGGTTGGTTGAACCTAATGAAGAAATTCAAATTGGTTAAACAAGCAGGAGCATGGTACACATTGGAAGATGTAGATCATGAAACTGGAGAAGTCTTTGGAGAAATGAAATTCCAAAGCAAAGATTTTGTTAGCAAGGTAATGGATAATCCTGCAGCAAAGGAACGGTTATACAAAAGAATCTGCGATGCGTATATCTTTAAATATCAAGCAGGAGTACATGGTGGTATCGATGATGTCATTATAGACGAAACTGTAATTGATGAAGAAGGATAATGAATACGTATCAACGATTATTTAAAGAGTTACAGAAAGAAAAGGAAACGAGCCCGAAGGATGCTAATGATCATATCATGGTATTTGATGGGCTCAATACCTTTATCCGAAGCTTCGGTGCTACACCAGCATACAATGAAGATGGTGACCATATCGGAGGAATAACTGGATTTTTATATTCAGTTGGAAAAACGGTTAGAGATTTCAACCCAAGTAGATGTGTAATTGCATTTGATGGTAGGAATGGAAATACTAAACGAAAAAAGATTTATAAAGATTACAAGGCTAATCGAGCTAATAAAACAAAATTGCGAAGATTTGATCATCATGATTCTAGTATAGAAAATGAGCAACAATCAATGAAACATCAATTTAGTCGATTAATATCATATCTAGATTATTTGCCTGTAACTTTTTTATCAATGGATGGAATCGAAGCAGATGACACCATTGCATATATTGCACAAATGTATACGGAAACATGTAAGAAGATTACTATTGTTTCTACCGATAGAGATTTCTATCAATTAGTTGATGATCGAATCCAAATTTGGTCTCCAATTAAAAAGAAAATGTATGACACCCAAGCAGTTATAGACGAATTTGGAGTACATCCAAATAATATGGTATTATATAGATCATTTACCGGTGATAAGTCAGATAATATACCAGGAGTATCCGGTATAGGTCCAAAGACCATTTTAAAACTTATTCCGGAAATTGTTAATAGCAAACAAGTTACGTTAGAAGAGTTATTTGAAAAGAGTAATACACTTCTAACCGAAACAAAAAAATATCAGAAGATTTTAGATCATCGAGAAACCCTTGAAAAGAATTGGCAACTCATGGACATAAAACTTCTAGATATATCAGCAAATGTATCTTCTAAAATCAGAGGCATAATGGGTGAATCGATATCCGGGTTAAACCGTGCCGAGTTTCAGCGGTTATTCTATGAAGATAAAATGTGGGCAGTAATGAAGAATCTTCCAGATTGGTTGACTCGAACATGGCTTTCATTAGATGCATTTGCAAAACAAACACAGAAATGATTTGATTTTATTTTAATTTTTATTATTATCTATTATGACAGATAAATTAAGTGAATATGGATGGGGCTTTCAAGTAAAAGTATTATCTGCAATGTTTACGGATAGACTATTTTTACAGCAAGTAGCAGATATAATTCAATCGGATTATTTTGAATCAGACGCCAATAGTTGGATAATGGATGTAATATTAATACATTTTAATGAATATAAAGCACCTCCAACTAAAGATGTACTCAAGGTAAAAATTACCGGCATTGAAAATGATATTCTTAAAGCTGCGGTAATGGAGCAGTTAAAAGATGTATTCCGATATATGGAGTCGAGTGACTTGACTTTTGTAAAGGATGAAATTTTAAAATTCTGTAAAAATCAAGAAATCAAGCGTGCCATTATGGATTCTGTTGTATTACTTAAAAATGGTAATTTTGATGAAATTAAAACTAAAATAGACGGCGCAATGAAAGCCGGTGCAGATACCGATATTGGGTTAGATTATAAAACTAGTGTCGCCGCAAGATATGATGAAGCCGCAAGACATACAATTACTACCGGATGGGATGTTATTGATGATTTAATGGATGGTGGATTAGCCGATGGCGAATTGGGTGTAGTAATGGCACCAGCTGGAATCGGTAAATCTTGGCTTCTTATTAATATTGGAGCAAATGCAATTAAAGCAGGACATACCGTTATACATTATACATTAGAATTAAACAAAGAATACGTTGGACAACGATATGATTCGGTATTAACTGGAATTAATGCTCAAAACTTAAAAAATTATCAATCTGATATCCAAGACAAAATGGATAATTTAAAAGGTGAATTAATTATCAAGTATTATCCAACCAAATCGGTTAGTGTAATGGGAATAAAAGCACATTTAGAAAAATCAATCATGTTAGACAAGAAGCCAGCATTGGTAATTGTGGATTATGGTGACTTATTAAAAATTAATACTAAGAAAGATAAACATGAAGCACTTGAAGATTTATATGAAGATCTACGTGGTATGGCTGGCGAATATGAGATACCAGTATGGACTGCATCGCAAGCCGGCAGGAGTGCATTGGAAGAAGATGTAATTGAAGCAGATAAGATTGCATCATCATATGGTAAAGTAATGGTGTCAGATTTCTTAATGTCATTGTCTAGAAAAGTAGAGGACAAAATGTCAGGTACTGGTCGTGGCCATGTTATTAAAAATAGATTTGGTCCGGATGGTGTAACATTGCCGTGTAAAATAAATACTAATAATGGGCAATTTCAATTTTTTGAACCCCAAACTGCCCAAGGAAAACAAACTACACAAGTTATGAAAACTGGGGAAAATATGGTGAAAAAAAATCTTGCGCAAAAGTTCAAGGATTTGGGTGGAACGTTAGGATAGCGTTATATTTATATAAGCAAAACGTCCGGTTGATTCCCGGGCTTTTTTCGTCTAAAAATAAATCGTTAATAAAAAAACAAGGAGATTACAAAACAATGGAGATTTCAAACAAAATTTTGAGTGATATCACAGTATACATGAAGTATGCAAAATATTCCCCGGAGCTCGAACGGCGCGAGACGTGGGATGAATTAGTCGACCGTAACAGAGATATGCACATAAAACGATATCCTAAACTACGTAACGAAATACTAGACGCATATGAATATGTATATGCAAAAAAAGTATTACCGTCAATGAGATCACTGCAATTTGGTGGTAAATCTATAGAAATCTCTCCAAACCGAATTTATAATTGTGCATATCTTCCAATTGACGATTACCGAGCCTTTGGTGAAACTATGTTTTTATTATTAGGCGGAACGGGTGTTGGTTATTCAGTGCAAAAGCACCATATAGAAAAATTGCCAGAAATTCGCAAACCAAATTTAGACAGAACACGACGATTTTTAATTGCGGATTCAATCGAGGGATGGGCAGATGCAGTTAAAGCGTTAGTTAAAAGTTATTTTCAAGGAACTTCTAAATTAAAATTTGACTTCTCAGACATTAGACCAAAAGGGGCTAGGTTAGTAACATCTGGAGGTAAAGCCCCAGGCCCACAACCATTAAAAGAATGCTTAATTAAAGTACAAGGAATATTAGATGCTAAACATGCTGGCGAATTTTTATCGCCGATTGAAGTTCATGACATGGTATGTCACATTGCAGATGCTGTCTTGGCAGGAGGTATTAGGCGTGCAGCACTTATTAGTTTGTTTAGTGCCGACGATGAGGATATGATTGCATGTAAAACTGGTAATTGGTGGGAAACAAATCCACAACGAGGCAGATCTAATAACTCAGCCGCATTAATGCGACATAAATTAACCAAAGGATTTTTTATGGATCTTTGGAAGCGAGTAGAATTGTCTGGAGCAGGTGAGCCGGGTATATATTTAACCAATGACAAAGATTGGGGAACTAATCCATGTTGCGAAATAGCACTTAGACCATTTCAATTCTGTAATTTATGTGAAGTAAATGCATCAGATATTGAATCACAAGAAGATTTCGAAAATCGAGTAAAAGCGGCGGCATTCATTGGTACACTTCAAGCAGGATATACTGAGTTTCATTATTTAAGACCAATTTGGCAAAGAACCACTGAAAAAGATGCATTAATAGGCGTATCAATGACCGGGATAGGCTCTGGTACAGTATTAGGATATGATATGACTAAAGCTGCAGAGATTGTTAAACAAGAGAATGCGAGAGTAGCTAATATATTAGGTATAAATGAATCTGCTAGAACAACCACAGTTAAACCAGCTGGAACTACATCATTAGCATTAGGTACAAGTTCAGGTATCCATGCATGGCACAATGATTATTATGTTAGGAGAGTAAGAGTAGGTAAAAATGAGGCAATATATACATACTTGGCAAACAATCATCCAGAGCTTATAGAAGATGAATATTTTCGTCCTCACGACACTGCAGTTATCAGTATTCCACAAAAAGCACCAGCTGGTGCAATTATGAGAACCGAATCACCATTTGAATTATTAGATAGAATCAAAAAAGTGCATTTAGATTGGGTTAAACCAGGACACCGAACGGGGAACAACACACACAATGTATCTGCAACCGTATCTCTTAAATCGGATGAATGGGACTTAGCAGGCGAATGGATGTGGACTAATCGAAATCATTATAATGGATTATCTGTATTACCATATGATGGTGGTACATATGTTCAAGCTCCATTTGAAGACTGCACTGAATCAAAATACAATGAAATGATGTTGGCACTTAAAGATATAGATTTGTCTAAAATCGTAGAATTATCTGACGATACAGATTTATCAGGAGAATTAGCGTGTGCTGGTGGCGCTTGTGAAATTACATAACCAGAAATTAAATAATTTTATTAACAAAAAAAAGAAGTACAATGAACAAACAAGAGTTATTCGAAACAATGTTGGGTTTATGGAATGAGTTTGAAACTCAGCATAACGGAACAACAAAAAAGTCACAACAACAAGCAAGAAAATCTGTTGGCGAACTTAAAAAACTAGTTACAGATTATAGAAAAGTATCAGTAGCAGAAAGCAAATAAATGATGGTCAATTTGGGATCAGATTGGATTTATCAACAGTACGTAAAGGAGTTTGGAAACAAGCTCCTTTCTACTGATTTTTATTACGAAGATGGTAATCGGGTTATGACTGAATCATACCATACACGTAGAGGTTATTGCTGTGGGAACGGATGTCGACATTGTCCATATCTACCTAAAAATAAAAAGTATGAAAAAACTTTGAAACCCCAATAAAATATATTATATTATTAATAATGAAAGAAGTTATGAAAATAAGAAACATTGAATTAGTTAAAGAAGGCTTTGCTAATGGTGTAGCGACCGGAGGTCCTTTATCAGATCAAGATAAATCTGATATGATTGAAACCGCAGCCCAAGCATTTGGTGCATTTTTAACTGCATTACGTTGTGATTGGCAAAATGACCCAAACTCCGACAATACACCACACCGTGTTGCTAAAGCATATGTAAACGATTTGTGGTCCGGTAGATATAATGGACCTCCTAATATTACTGCATTTCCAAGTGATGGATATGATGGTATGGTATTTGAAGGAGGTATTCCATTGACATCTATGTGTTCACATCATCATCAGACTATTATGGGTAAAGTGCATATAGCATATATACCAGGAAATGATAGTCATGTAATTGGATTAAGTAAATTGAATCGTTTAGTAGAACACTTTGCAAGACGAGGTGCAATTCAAGAACAATTAACTGTTGCAATTCACAATTCAATTGATACAATTATCAATGACAATAAAGGCGTAGCAGTAATGATTGATGCTATGCATAATTGTGTATCTTGTAGAGGAGTTAAACATGGTGGAGCATCAATGAAGACAAGCAAACTGACAGGAGCATTTAAAGATGATGCCTCAACTAGATCAGAATATTATGAATTTGTAAAAGGATATAATGGCTAAATTTACATCAACTAAATTATTTGACGGATATTCAACATGTTTCCGACAATGGAAAGCAACGGATACTCATTGTAGTTATCTTCATGGCTATGCTCTATCATTTCGAGTATGGTTTGAAGGCGAATTAGATCATCGAAATTGGGTGTTTGATTTTGGAGGAATGAAGCGATCTGAAAATAAAATAAATGGATTTGCTCCAAAAGATTATTTTGCATGGTTATTGGATCATACAGTAATCATTGCTAATGATGACCCTGAGTTAGACTCATTCAGAATGATGGATGCTCAAGGTATTATACAACTCAGAGTGATTGACGACACTGGGTGTGAAAAGTTTGCAGAGTTTTTATATAAAGTCATTAATGGATTCTTGCTCAAGGAAACAACCGGCCGTGTAAGAGCTAGTAAAGTAGAAGTTTATGAACACGAAAGAAATTCGGCAAGTTATGAGTAATATTACATATGTATCATTGTATGACTATTTAGGCAGATCGACTTCATCGACTCGCGATGGTATTAGAGTTGCTGAATTAGCAGATCAGAAAGGTATCAAACCAAAATATCAAGTGTTACCAACATCGTGCCAGACAGATAAGTTTAAATCAGTTGCAACGTGGCCAATAGACTTTTTAGATACCATATATAAACGTACGCATCAAGTAGTAGTTCGACAAGATGAATTTATTGAATTGAAACAAAAAGTACAACAATTAGAACAACTAATAAATAAAATAACAAATGTTACCAATAGTAATGTCGGCCCTGCCGATGACCTCCCATTCTAATATGAAACGAATAGACGATTATAATAAAATATTACCGATATTAGAAGTATATCGATGTGTACAAAGTGAAGGAAGCCGTTTTGGTAGACCCACAATTGCAATAAGAACAACCGGATGCACTCACCGATGTTATTTTGGAGAAGGCGGGTGGTGTGATTCTTGGTACACAAGTATACACCCAGAAAAAGGCACTTTTTGTTTTCAAGACATTGTAGACATATATGATGCTAATCCACAAGTTAAAGAAATGATGATTACAGGAGGATCTCCTACTATGCACCCGACTTTAATGAATGAATTAACTTTATTTGCTAGCAAGCGCGGGATTGTAACTACTGTGGAAACAGAAGGCAGTCATTTTATTGAAACTACAATTCCATTTGATTTAGTTTCTTTGTCACCTAAATTTAGTAACAGTGTGCCAGTAATTGGAACTAAAACACCAGCTGGTAAAATAGTAGACGAACGAATGGTTACACAACACAATAAACTTCGTCTCAATCATAACGCTATTCATAAAACTTTAGAATACCATCATGACTATCATTATAAGCCAGTTTGGGATGGTACCGATGAAACATTGAAAGAAATAGAATATTTTCGATTGAAACATAATATCCCAAAAGACAAAACATATATAATGCCGGCTGGAGATACAAGAAAAGAATTAATTAAAATGTATCCTATAATATTCGAAATGGTAGCAGAACATGGTTATAACATGACAGGTAGGGATCATATTATTGCATATGACACAGACCGAGGAGTATAAATTAGAAGCATTAGAATTGCTTAATGAAATCGAAGAGAATATTAATATATGTTGTGCCATAACTATGGAACCAGATGATGTGCTAGCACATATTAATAAGTTACGTATAATAATAAATAATATAACATGAGTCAATTACTATATTTTACAGCACCATGGTGTGGACCATGCAAACTATTAAAACCAAAATTAAATCAATTAACTGTTTCATACAGAACAATTAACATCGATCAGGACATGGATACTGCTAATCGTTACAATGTTAGAAATATTCCTTGCTTTATGCGAATCAATGCAAACGGACAAGAAGTATCAAGAATAGTAGGAAACAGTGTAACTATTGACAACATAAAAAGATTATAATGTACTGGTATAGCACGACAACATATAAAAAACATATTCAACATTATATTAATAAACACATACAAAAAAACTATACAATGGAAAAGGAACAAGTTATGAATTGGAAACCAATGGGCGATCAAGTATTGCTAAAAGTAGAAAAAAAATCAGAAAAGACAAAATCTGGAATTATATTAGTCGACAGGGACATGGCTTTTGTACTTGGAGAAGTAGTAAAGACCGGAGATGGGTTATTTACTCAGACAGGAGCTCGTATACCATTGACTGTTAAAGCCGGAGACACTGTTTATGTGTATAAATCAAATTTAGGCGAAAACAAAGAGATCGTCCTTGATGATGATCAATATATGTTAATTCGGGAATCTGAAATTGCTGTAGTTAATGATTGAATCATTAGGTTGGATTAGCACCATATTAGTATTATGTGGGTATATCTTAAACGCCCGTAATTTGACTAAACTTGCCATGTTTTCTTGGATAATTGGAGATATTGGTTGGGTGAGCTATGACATAATGATAAACAATATTAGTCACATGGTATTGAGTTTTATTATTATTATAATTAATATTTACGGCATATGGAATATATGCAATCTTAAAAAGGAAAAACTTTGGCGTATCAAGCAATAGGTTATGATAAACGTGCTAACATAATGCACGTGTGGGATGATAAATTAGGTCATCAAAAGTTTCCATTTCAACCATATGGTTATTTACCGTCTGAAACTGGGCAATATAAAACATTGGATGGTAAGCGTTTATCTAAAGTTTCTGGGAATCATCGAGACAACTCAAATTCATTCGAATCTGATTTAAATGAAGAAGTTCGTACTCTAATAGATTTATATTATGAAAATGACACCGTGTCTACAGGACATCGAGATTTCTTTTTTGATATTGAAACGGCTAAAGACGAAAATGGATATAGTACTGTGGATGATGTACGAACAGCTATAACATCTATTGCATACTATGATAAAAGTGGTCATGACCGTAGAGTACTAGTATTAGATGAACGGCAACGCATCAAAGATAGCATTATACAAGGCGATGGCTATGTATTAGAAATATTCCGAAGCGAAAAAGAATTACTTACCAGATTTATCAATGCATTTGCGGAAATACAACCTACTGTTATAACTGGTTGGAACACCGACGGCTATGATATTCCATATCTATTAGGAAGATGCAAAAAAGTATTAGGGAATCAATCTATCAAGAAATTATCGCCAGCTGGAATAGTTACACAGAATCCTAAAAGTAAAAAATGGAAGATATTTGGTGTATCGAGTTTAGATTATATTAAACTATATAAAAACTTCACATACTCAGAACTTCCTAATTATAGATTAGATACTGTTGGTAAAACTGAGTTAGGAAGAGGTAAAGTTGAATATGACGGTGATTTAGATGATTTATTTGAACAAGACATTCACAAGTTTGCTTATTATAATATGACTGATGTTGATTTAGTATATGAATTAGACGAAAAGCTTCAACTTATCAATTTAGCCCGGACTATATGCCACAAAGGCCACGTACCATATGAAGATGTGTATTATGCATCTAAATATCTTGATGGTGCAGCAATAGTTGATTTAAAACGGAATGGATACGTAGCTCCTAACAAACAATTCCGATTCATTGATGATGAACACCAAGATGATCTAGCAGGAGCATATGTAATGTTACCTGTTCCTGGATTATACAAATGGATATATGATTTAGATTTAACATCGCTATATCCTAGTATCATAATGAGTTTAAATATATCTCCAGAGACTAAAATTGGTGTTATACAGAATTGGAACCAAGACAGCCTGTTACAAAAAGCCCCAATATCAGTCAATATTAATAATAACGATATACCAGACGTTAAACAATGGTTAACAGACAATAAATATACGGTTGCTAGTAATGGTGCTGTATATGATACTTCTAGAATTGGATTTCTTCCAGCTATTCTTAAAACTTGGTTTAATGAACGTGTTGAATATAAAAATAAGCGAGATGAATATGAGGTTGGGTCAGAAGAGTATAAATTTTACGATGCGTTACAATTAACACAAAAAGTGTTGTTGAATTCATTTTATGGAGTATTAGGACTCAAGACTTTCCGATTCCACGATCTAGACAATGCAGGAGCAATTACGGCAACTGGTCAAAGTGTAATTAAATTTTCTGCAAAAGTAATCAATGCATATTATACTAAAGAGACGGGTAAAGCTCATTTCTTTAATTCTACTAATAAAGGCAGACCATCACCATTCTCATTCTACACAGACACAGATTCTACATTTGTTAGCTCGTTGCCTATCATAGAAAACCGATATCCGGATTATGATGAAAATGACGAGCAGTTCATGATTGAAAAAACCAATGAGGTTGCTTCGGAGATACAAAAACATGTAAATGCAATGTATGATCATTATGCTGATATATTTCACAATACCAAAGAACACAAATTTCAGATAAAGCAAGAATATGTTGCAAAGTCTGGATTATGGATTGATGCCAAGAAACGATATGCACAATGGGTTTTATTTAAAGAAGGCAAACCTACGGATAAAATAGATATTAAAGGTATGGATGTGGTTCGTAGTAGTTTCCCAACGGACTTCAAGAAGATAATGAAAGAAACATTGTGGTACATTCTTAAAGAAAAAGACAAAACTGCAACTTCTGACTTAATATTTAAATTTAAAGACTCTATACAAAATTCTGAAATCTTAAATGTTATGAAAAATACTGGAGTCAAAGAGGTTTCGAAATATATTAAAGGACGTAAGACATTTTCAGGATATATGAAAGGCACTCCGGCTCATGTAAAGTCGGCTATAAACTTCAATGATATGTTAAGCAGATTAAAGTCAGACGAAATAGACATAAAGAATGGTGATAAAATAAAATGGGCATATCTTCGAAACAATCCAATGGGGTTTCAAACCATGGCACTTCGAGGTTACAATGATCCACCCGAAATAGTAGATTTTGTTGAAAAATACATTGACAGACAAAAAATGTTTGAAAGTGATCTTCAAGGTAAACTAGATGATTTCTTTGCGGCAATGAATTGGGGTAAATTACCAGAAAATAATACAGTGAATAAATTCTTTTCATTTGGAAAATAAGAATAAATTTATTATAATAAATAAAAAAGTTATATGTACGGAAAAGATCAATGGCGAGGTAGAGAAGTAGAAGGCCGCTACTCAGATATGATGACTTACTTTATTCGAGATTTAGGTAATGGTATCAATGTAGACATCCTTCAATCGTATCCGCATTATTATTTTACTATTGAATATATGGAATCTGCTAAAAATTCTGATAATTGGCAGAATAAACAAAATTTATATGATCCAATCCGATCGATATTAGACACTACTAATTGTGTAGTAACTATCGAAGCAAATAGTAATGTATTAGAAAATCTTCCACCAGACATATTTAATCGATGCCATGTTATATATCGTATTCAAGACGAAGCATTACAAAAACTCAAAGACACAGATACATTCAGTGTAGATGCAGGTTGGTATCGTGTGCATCAGGTTACTAAATGCAATATGATGGAAATAAAGCCCGATAACTATAAATTTGATGAAGAAGTATAATGGGTAAATGTCCATATACAAATTTTAAAAATCGTGTATTAGATTATATCAATATATTAAGAACACCTAGAGAAGAATATGGAAATATGCCACCATGTCCATTTGTCGGAGCTGAGTTAGATAAAAATAAATTATTAATAGAAAAATTTGATCCTAAAGAAAACACATTGTTAGACATGATTGAAAAATTAGAAAATTCAGATTATGATAGTGCATTATTTGCTCAGGTGCAAGATGACGATTTAAAACAAAATGATACGGTTAGATATCAAAATTTTATTAATAAAACGTTACAAGAAAATGGCTATACTCATTTAACATGTATATGTTTTAATCCGGCCGATAAATTAAATATAAATGGATTTAATCCTAGAAGTCAAGCACCATATTTTTTAATTAATATTGCACAATCTTCTGTATTAAGTAAAGCACATACTAATTTATTAAAAACAAATTATTTCGACAAAATGAACGATCGTTATTTAAAATATTTAAAAGTTAAAAAAGACGAATTATGAAATATAGTGTAGTAGTATCATTTAGTATGGAAGGATTTCATTGTTGGCCAGAAGCCAAAGAAGTATTTCCAGAAGTAGCATTTTTATCAGATAGACACCGACATCAATTTGGATTTCGTTGTTACGCTCAAGTAACGCATACAGATAGAGATGAAGAATTTATTTTAATGCAACGAAAATTAAAAAAACAATTAAGAGTTACATTTGGTGGTAATATATTAGAGTTTGGCCGAATGAGCTGTGAAGATATTGGAGATTGGATATTAACTCATTCTGCAAATGAAAATTTATACAAAGTAGAAGTATGGGAAGATTGGGAAAACGGAGCAATAATAGAAAGATGAGAAAATTATTTTATTTTGGCCTAGAGCCACTAAAAGCTAGATATACATATCAGCTATCAAAAGAATGGATGCCGGCTACATTTGAGCCATATGCAGACCGGTTGGAGTTTATTGATATCGAAGGCGACTTTGACCCAGATCAACAAATAAAGATAGGCGCAGTATTAGATGCGGTAGGTCGAGGTAAATTTGCAATGAGTCAATGTTCTAACTTTTTGGATATGCTCAATCGAGACGAAGTTAATGATGGGGACATTATATTCCTTCAAGACTATTGGCATCCGGGTATTGAGTCTATATTATATGCAATAGATTTATATGGTATTGATTTAAAATTCTATTCAATGCTACATGCACAAAGCGTAGATGAATATGACTTTACATATCCAATGCGCAATTGGATGCGTGGTTTTGAGTTAGGATTAGACAAAAGAATGACCGGTATATTTGTAGGATCGACAATTCACAAAGATCAACTAAGAGCTGCGGGCTTCGAAGCACCAATTCATGTTGTTTCACTCCCATTACACGCAGAAATGGCATTAGATAAGAATCCAAATTATGATCCATTCAAGAAGCGAAATGATACTGTAGTATATTCAAGCAGATTAGACAAGGAAAAGAATCCATTCTTTATGCTTGAAGTTGCCGAAGCATTTTTAACAGATAATCCTGATTGGACATGGCACGTTACCACATCTGGTAAAGAGTTTAAATCATCATTGCCTGGAGTATTAGGAGCAATGTATGAATTAGAAAAACGTCAACCTAGATTTGTTTGTATGCATAATTTAACTAAACAAGAATATTACGAACAATTATCCACTGCTCGAATACAATTTAATTCAGCTTTGCAAGACTATGTTTCTTGGACAGTATTAGAAGCAACATTGTTTGGATGTGATGTGGTATATCCAAATTTTAGATCATTCCCGGAATTTATCCCAAAAGATAAATTATATCAACCATTCGATCTTAACGATTGTTTGAAAATATTCACTAATGTGATTGATACCGGTAATAACTTCCAAACTATGCGCTTCCCATTACTATCTGATTTGGGTCGCCAAATGGAAGGGTATATCATTGCCAATGATTATGATCGAGAAATTAATGTGTGGCACGAAGAAGCATATTGTAAACATTTATTAGAAAAGGAACAAAATGGATAAAAAAGAGTTTTTATATATACCGTCACTCTCGGCAGGTAGTATGGTATCGGCTTTTAAGAAAGATACTAAATTTGAAGATGGCACTACAATGCGATTCTTTGCAAAAGAATACCCAGACAAATGGCGACACCCACACTTCTTGGTAACTGCAGGTCACCATTATAAAAAAATGGACTTTAGAGATCAATTAGGGTTAGATGATGGTACATTTGTATTTGGAGACTCAGGCGGATTCCAGATTGCTACGGGGGCTTTAAAATGGGATGGTACCATTCGAGAAAAGATATTTCATTGGTTAGAAGCTAATAGTGATGTAGCAGCAAACTTAGATATACCGCCCCGTGTTACATTTGAAAATCGGTTCCAAGATTCAATGGATATATCATTTGACAATTTTAAATACTTTGAAAAGCATCAAAGTGGTAAGACTAAATTCTTAAATGTTATACAAGGTACATTCAGTGAAGAATACAAAGAATGGTATCATAAGTTCAAAGACTTTGACTTTAAAGGTTGGTGTATTGGAGGTCCTAAGAAATTAGTTGACTTTATGTATGTAATTGCATTAATGCTTCAGGAAAGAGAGTTTGAAAAAGGTCATGTCGAATACATACACTTATTAGGTATAAGTAAAATATCAGATTTCTTTATATTAGCAACATTGCAGAAATTATTAAATACATTAACTGGCAATAGGATCCAATTGATGTCAGATTCATCTTCCCCCGGGCAATATCCAGTATTTGGAACATATTTGCATTCTGGAAATTATAAAACTCAAACATTCACGGAATTGTATTTTCCAAAGAATGCTGAATATCGAAGGAAGACACATATCAGAAATGGCAAAGATGGAACTATTACTATAGATAAAACACAACATGTACCATGTAGTATAAATTGTCCAGCATGTAATGACTTTACATATGAGTATTTAGGAGGCCAAACTACTACCGGATTAGATCGATATTCTCAAGAAGGTATGCCTCGAATGGTTGTGCATAATACGCATTTATATTGTGAAATTGTAAAGGATATTAATAAATTAACAGATAGTCACGTTGAATTGTTAGAAACGGCAATTCCAAAGGAATTATTCAATGTTATTTTATCATTACATGAAATGTTTGCAGATCCAGACAATGCAATGAATGTATACTCAACATATAAGAAAACATATAAAAAGTTTGGTGGCGAAAGTATATCAACCACCGATATTAAACAATTCAATAAATTTTTTAAATTTTAAACTAGGTTATAAATAATGGAAAAAAGTAAATTACAATCATTTATCAATCGTTATTATCTTGCAGGTAATTGCGAAGCGGTAATATTAAAAGAAAATGAAACAGGGGTAGGTTGCGAACTTATCGACATGGATCAAACTGTGGTTGGGAAACTGCAATGGAAAACGACTCCTTTTATGAAAGGAGAATTGGGAATCAATCATACTGGAGCATTGATGAAAATGTTGTCTGCACTTGGCGAAAACATCAATATTGATGTGCAAGATGCTGCCGGTAAAAACTATGCTATGAAGATTAGTGAAGGAAGCACTAGAGCAACCTTTATGTTAGCAGACACAACCGTTATCCCTGCAGTTCCCGCTATCAATGCTGAACCACCATATGAAGTAACACTTCCAATAGACGATGAATTCATTAGTAAATTTATTAAAGCAAAGAATGCACTACCAGATGCTAAGAATTTTGCAGTGCAAGTAGTTAGTGGTGCAATTAAGTTTATTATTAATTATACAACCGTTAACTCCGACAATATTACATTTGATGTAGGTATGACAGATGTTGCAGATTTAGAACCAATATGTTTTAGCGCTGATAAACTTAAAGAAGTATTAGTTGCAAATAAAGGCGATAAAGGTACAATGCATGTATCAAGTCATGGTTTGTCTAGAATAGATTTTAGCGGTCCAGATTTTGAATCACAGTATTGGTTAGTACAATTACAAAATTAATATGAATATTAACGTACTAACAACATCGAATTTTAAACTTCCACAATATGAATCGCCCCAAGCAGCAGGTTGCGATGTGTTGTGTAATGCAAAGTATGACACTGAAATACCACCGGGTGGCACAGCATTAATTCCAACCGGCTTATTTGTAGAAGTTCCAGTTGGGTATGAAATACAAGTAAGACCTAGAAGTGGGTTAGCTTTAAAGAAAAGCGTAACAGTATTAAATAGTCCAGGTACCATCGATGCAGATTATCGGGGAGAAATTGGAGTAATTTTGATTAATCATGGTCATAAGTTTTTTGTAGTAAAAACCGGTGATAGAATAGCTCAATTAGTATTAAATAAAGTAGAACAAATAGAATGGAGTCCAGCAAATATACTCACCGGGACTAAACGAGGTGATAATGGATTCGGATCAACAGGTAATAAATAAATTATGTTTGGAGTAACAGAAAATACACTATGGGTAGAATCCTTCCGCCCGGATACAATGGATGGATATATTGGTAATGAGCATATTATTGACAAAGTCAAGATATTCATTAAGAATGGTGATGTGCCACATTTATTATTTTATGGTCCAGCTGGAACAGGTAAGACAACATTAGCCAAGATAATTGCTGGTAGTGTAGACGCCGATGTTATGTATATTAATGCATCAGACGAAAACTCTGTTGATGCTGTACGAGATAAGATAAAGCGATATGCTTCAACGGTAGGATTTAAACGATGGAAGATTGTAATATTAGACGAAGCTGATTACTTGACACCAAATGCTCAAGCGGCACTTCGCAACTTAATGGAGACATATAGTAAAACTACTCGTTTCATATTAACATGTAATTATGTAGAAAAGATTATTGATCCAATTCAGAGTAGATGTCAGACATTTGCAATAACACCGCCCAATAAAACGGATGTAGCAAAACGATTAGTTACTGTGTTAGAAGAAAAGAGTGTAACTTATGACGTTCAGGATATAGCAGCAATTATCAATGCATCATATCCAGATATAAGAAGAGCCATTAATGCAGCACAAGCCTCCGTTGTTGATGGTGTGTTACAATTAGACAAAGCAAGTGCTATTCAAGCAAATTATATGACTGAGGTGTTGGAAATGCTTAGAAATGCTAAAGACAAAAAAGCAACATTTAACAAGATTCGAAAGTGTATTGCCGATAGTAAAGTTAGAGACTTTACTCCATTATATACATTTTTATATGACAATCTTGAAGAATTTGCTACAGGTCATATTGCATCGATTATTTTGATAATAGCAGAAGCCCAATTTAAAGACGTAACCGTAGTAGACAAGGAAATAAACATAATGGCTATGTTTGTTAATATCATGAATGAATTATAATTATGGCAGAAAAAATATTAAAAGGAACAATTACGCTTGTTTTTAAAACTAGTAATCGTAGCAATGCAAAGACTAAAATTAAAACATATAAAAAGAAAAGCATTGACGACATATTAACAGCAAAAAAGTTAGTCGGGATTCCAGACAACGCTATAATATTAGAAATGGGAATGGGGCATGACTTTGAGGCAAGATGGCGAAAAAAATATAAACTATAATGGCAACAATATTTGATTTTATCGGAGGTATAACAAGCAACAAGAAAGCTTGGGACAAATGGACAGATGTAGAACAGAAGAAGTTCTCTCCATTTATTGTGAATCGTTGGCTATCAATGCGAATGGAGCTAACCGACTTGGTTAATGAATTACAATGTTATACTATAGGACAACTTAAACCTAGAGATACATATAAGTTATATCACGATCTTCTTCCTAATAATAAAGCATTTGCAAAATACGTTAAAGGTAAAAAGTCTGACAAGTATGACGTTAAACTAATCGAACAATTAGCAGAACATTATCAGATAAGCAAAAGTGAAGCTACTGAATATTTAGAATTATTGAATAAATCAGCCTGCGATCGTATACTGTCATTGTATGGGTATACTGACGCAGAGAAGAAAAAAATGTTAAAAGGAATAAAATAAATGTTTATAAATTTAGATGGTGAAACAATACACACCCAGCAACACTATACTGGCAAAGACAGTTTATATAAATTTGCAACCGAATGGGAACTTAATGCTTATGAATTTGACATACTTAAACGCATTGTAAGATGTCGCCGAAAAGGTAACTTCGAACAAGACTTGGAAAAAACAAAAGATGTGATTAATATATATCTAAAAGAATTTGGTATATAGTAATAATTTCATTATATTATATATAAATTACGCTATATGAGTAAAGAAAGTATTAACTATATTAGTCCAGTATATAAATTAGCAGTACGAGACCCTAAGTCGGTACCTCGAAGAATATCATATTCACAATGGAGTATGTATGAGCGATGTCCATTAAATTGGAAACTTGCATATATAGACGGATTAGCTCCATTTACATCATCTATAGAAACAGTATTTGGTACTGCATTTCATGAGACAATGCAACACTTCTTAACAGTATTATATACAGACTCCGTTAAAACGGCAGATGCTATTGATTTATCGGCTTTGTTAATGGATAATATTAAGAAAGAATATAGCAAATGTGTTGCTGAAAAAGACGGCGAGCATTTTTCCAACCCATTACAATTAACAGAATATCACGAAGATGGTGTTGCTATATTAGAATGGTTCAAGAAGCGACGCGGTCAATACTTTTCAAGTCGAGATTATGAATTGTTAGGTATTGAAATGGAACTATGTACACAAGCATCTTCAAAGAATCAATCAGTATATTGGTATGGATTCATGGATTTAGTTATACGACATAAGCCTACAAATACGATAGAAATAATTGACATCAAAACAAGCAGAATGGGTTGGAATAAATATCAAAAAGCCGACCCATTAAAATCAGCTCAGTTAGTAACATATAAAACTTACTTTTCAGAACAATATGGAATTCCAAAAGAAAATATCAATGTAGAGTTTTTTATAGTTAAACGAAAATTAATTGAAAACTCAATGTTTCCACAAAAGCGAGTTCAACAACATAGACCATCATCTGGAACTGTAACACAAAAGAAAGTGCAAAAACTAATTGATGAATTTGTTGAAGAGTGCTTTGATGTTGACGGCAATAAAAACGAAGAACGCAAATATTTAGCAATTGCCGGTAAAGGAGCTAAACACTGTAAATGGTGTGTATTCAAAACCGATTATGCTAATTGTCCTAAAGAAAACCGAATTAAAGAATAATGAACGTTGCAATTATAGGAAATAAAGATTGGCAGAATAGACGTAAAGTTCAAGAAGCGTTACAACAATTAAAAACCAAATACGACAATGTAACTATAGTAGGTGCCGGAGGAAGTGAAGGTGCTAATCATATGGTTAGAAAATATGCATTGGAATTTGGAATGAGTTACACTGAATATAATCCGTCATATTCAGGATACAATCTATATTCGGCAATGCCAAAGACATATTATGGTAAATCATATCATTTCAGTCAATTACATCACAGAATGAAACTTATTGCAGAAAATTGTGATTACATGATAATCATGACTAATGAAGATGCGATGGATCCTTTTTTAAAAACAGCATACAGTAATGTTAACAAACAAAAAAAGCCGGTAGTTTTACTTGGTTGATATATTTATATAAAAGTTATAAGGAGAAGAATGAAGTTACCAAAGCTACAACCCGTAGACATCAACAAAAAAACAAAAAAGAAAATCTTATTATTATCCGATGATTTCCGATTACCAAGTGGTATTGGAACTATTAGTCGAGAAATTATATTGAAAACGGTACACCATTATGATTGGGTACAATTAGGAGCAGCATTAAACCATCCTGAACACGGTAAAGGTCAAGACGTATCACAACAGATACAACAAGAGACTGGTATCATGGATGCCGACGTTAAAGTTATTCCGTGGACTGGTTATGGCGATCGTAATGTGTTATTCTCAATATTAAATCAAGAAAAGCCCGATGCCATATTACATTTTACCGATCCTAGATATTGGGGCTGGTTATATGCATTAGAGCATGAAATTAAAACCACATATGGTATACCTATTGCATATTATTCAATATGGGATGACCTACCCTATCCAATGTGGAACGCCCCATTTTACGGCAGTTGTGATATGATTATGGGAATCAGTAAGCAGTCAGACAATATACATAGAGAAGTGCTTAAACAGAATGGATTTGAGGTATATGACCACGATTCAAAAGAAAAAGACAATGGTGGTATAATCACCGGCTATGTTCCCCACGGATTAGACGAAAATGTATATACACCATTAGATCGAAATAAACCTGAATATCGAAATATGCATAAGCAGATAAAAGAAGATAATGGTGCAGACTTTGTAGTATTTTGGAATAACAGAAATATAAGGAGAAAACAGCCAGGTGATGTGATACTTGCATTTAAAATGTTTAACGACAAGTTAACCCCGGAGCAACGTAGTAAAACCATGCTTCTAATGCATACCACACCAGCAGATGCAAATGGTACTGATTTAAGAGCAGTAGCAAAAAACGTTGCTCCAGATTGTAAAGTAGTATTTTCAGAAGCTAAACTTTCTATACAAGATCTTAATGCAATGTACAATGTAGTAGATGTAGTTGTGAATATTGCTAGCAACGAAGGTTGGGGACTTAGTAGTACAGAAGCAATGCTATCAGGAACTCCTATTATAAACAATGTAACCGGAGGCCTTCAGGACCAATGTATGTTCACAGATGATGACGGAGAGTGGATTAAATTTGATGGAGAATTTTCATCGAATCATATGGGTAAATTTAAAACTCATGGCAGATGGGCTAAACCAGTATTTCCAAGCAATAGATCATTACAAGGTTCTCCACAAACGCCATATATATTTGACGATCGATGTCGACCAGAAGACGTAGCAGACGCTATAACTGAATGGTATGAATCTCCACCAAAGTTTCGTCAGCTATGTGGAATACAAGGCCGACAATTTTGTTTAGATAATGGCTTGACGGCAAAGCAAATGGGCAATAAAATGATTGAAATGTTGGATTTATTAACAAGCCGCCCCGTTGCCAGACCAAGATATACATTTGATAAAGTTGAAGAAAAAAAATATAAAAACATAGGAATAGCATAATGAGAAAAGTAGTTATATCATCACCAGTAATAACACAATCGGGTTACGGACACCACGCGCGGGAAGTTATCAAACAATTTATGGACAAGAAACAAGATGATTGGGATATTCATTTACTTTCAATGCCTTGGGGTAATACGCCATTTACATATCCTATACCAACGGAATGGAAACAAAAGTTCATAGGATTACCATTACAAACTAAACCAGATGTCTGGGTACAAATAACAGTTCCTAATGAATTTCAAGCTGTTGGCGAATACAATATAGGAGTAACTGCCGGCACTGAAGGTAGTATTTGTAATCCAGAATGGATTGACCGAATCAATCAAATGCAAATAACCATTGTCCCAAGTCAATTCACAAAGAAAACATTTGAAGATACTGCAGAAAAGCATGGTAAAACTATAACTACCAATTTACAGGTAATATCTGAATATTTTGATGATACAATCTATAATAGTAACAATGTAACTACTAAGGTACCTGCATTAGAAACAATTATAGAAAAAGAAGCATTCTTAATGTGTGGACATTGGTTGTCTGGACAATTAGGAGAAGACCGTAAAAATATTAGCGGTGCATTGCATTGTTTCTTTAAAACATTTAAAGACAAAAAAACTAAGCCGGCTCTAGTGATGAAAACAAGTGGAGCTACATATAGTGTAACCGATCGCTGGGAGATTGAAAATAAAATCAACCAAATCCGGGACATGTTCGGATCTGAAAAACATAAGCTTCCTAATGTGTATTTACTTCATGGTGATTTAACAAATGCGGAAATGAATGCATTATACAATCACAACAAAATTAAAGCAATGATTAGTTTTACAAAAGCCGAAGGATTTGGAAGACCATTGTTAGAATTTGCAACAACTGGTAAACCTATTATTGCTCCACATTATTCTGGCCAAGTAGACTTCTTAAAAAAGGAATTCATATGTGCATTACCAGGAACCATGACTGATATACATGAGTCTGCAGCAAATGACTTTTTACTTAAAGAATCACAATGGTTTACTGTTGATTATGGGTATGCTAGTAAAATGTTAATAGACGTTCTTAAGAATTATAAGAACTGGAAACAATTGGCTACTCGTCAACGATATTTTGTTAATAGCAATTTTACGGAGACCGCTGTATCTAAACAATATGATATTCTATTAGACCTAATTGATGCCGGTACCGAGTCAATACCTAAACAAGTAGAGTTGAAATTACCTAAATTAAAACTACCAAAACTTCAGAAAGTATAATTGGATTTTTAATATAAATTAATTATAATATAAATAAATGAAAATAAGTTACGCCATAACAGTCTGCAATGAGTTTGTAGAGATACAACGTTTAGTTAATTTTCTAATTGCCAATAAACGACATCAAGATGAAATTGTAATTCAATTTGATAGTAAAAATGGAGATCCGGAAATAGAAGCATATTTACGAACACATTCCATTAATGGCGAATTCAATTGGCATTTCTATGAATTTCAAGGAGATTTTTCACATATGAAGAATCGGTTAACTGATATGTGTAAAGGTGATTACATTTATCAAATTGATGCCGACGAAATGCCTTCGACATATGTTTTAGATATGTTACCGGAAGTTCTACAACATAATTCAGTAGATGTGCTTAAAGTACCTAGGATTAACACTGTAGAAGGAATTACTCCAGAACATATTGAAACTTGGAAGTGGGGTGTTAATGAACATGGGTGGATTAATTTTCCAGACTTTCAATGGCGCATCTATAAGAACAATGGCAAAATTAAATGGGTAAATCGAGTTCATGAAGTGCTCGAAGGTTATAAGACAATGTCATATCTTCCAACTGAAATGGAATGGTGTTTAGTTCACAATAAAACCATAAAGAAACAAGAACAGCAAAATAAATTATACGAGGAGTTATAAATGAATAAATTTATTATTATAATACCAGCATATAACGTAGAAGCATGGGTCGGATTAAATTTAGAAATATTAAAAAATCAGAGTTATAAAAACTTTGAATGCGTTTTTATAGATGATGCGTCGACAGATGATACGGTTAATGTAGTTAAAAAACACATTGATGGTGATTCTAGATTTCATTTATTAATTAATGAGACAAATAATGGTAGTGCTTTAGCCAATCATATAAAAGCATATGATTATATTAATCCAGATGATGATGATATAATATTAAGAGTTGACGGAGACGATTGGTTATCTTCGGTATTTGTTTTAGAATACTTAAATCACATATACACAAATTCAGATACATGGATGACATATGGTACTTACCAAATATATCCATCAATGGAAACTGGAGAACATCAATGTGTACCAATACCAAAACATGTACATAATAATCGGTCATATAGACAAAATCCACACATATACTCACATTTACGTAGTCATAAATCTTTTTTATTTAAATCAATTGATCGTCAAGACATGATCGATCCGAATACAAATGATTATTATGCAGAAGCAGAAGATTGTGCTCATTTATTTGCTATGGTTGAAATGAGTGGTGAAGATCATATACATTTATGTGATGATATATTATATGTATTAAATCGAGAAAACCCACTTAATGATGGTAAAATTGGATTAAAAAAACAAAAAGAAAATGAACACGCAATTCGACAATTAAAAGTATATGACGAATTAATTAGATATGAGTCTATAACTCCATTGGATTTATTATCACCTCGTAGATTTGATATATTAGCTAAATACATCTATGCAAAAGGTAAAGAAAATAATTATGACTCATCATTTTATATTGACGTATATAGAGAGCATTTGAGTTCTTGGAATAACATATATTCTGAATTTGACAAAAAATATAATCTAGATGATTACTTAAATAGTTTTGATACAATTTTAACGTCATTTAAAGAAAATGGATTTGACAATAACATATCTCAAATACCTATAATTAAAGATACGTGTTTATCTCCATTAAATGGAGCACATCGAACTGCAGCTGCAATTTTATATGATACCAAAGTAAGTTGTATACCTGGTATCATACAAAAAGACGGAATGTTGTGTGATTTTAATTATCTTAAGGATAAAGGATTAGACTCACATTGGTTAGATATGATGGCGTTAGAATACGCAAAATTAAAAGATGATACATTCGTTGTGTCATTATTTCCATCCTGTACAGGTACTAATGACAATGCAGTTAGAGATATACTAAAAAATGCAGGAGAAATTGTATATGAAAAAGACATTTACTTAAACAGTAATGGTGGCTTAAAATATGCAATTGAAATGTATAGAGGAGAAAATTGGATAGGTAATGCTGCTAATGGATATCATGGTGTTAATAATAAAGCTAAATTATGTTTTACTAATAATACTAACCCACTTAAAGTATTTCTAATGAAATTTCCAAAAAATGAATCACATATACGAACTGTAAAGGAAACTATTAGGACGTTGTTTGGGATAGGAAATCACTCAGTGCATATTAACGATACCCACGAAGAAACTATTAGATTATCAAAATTGACACTTAATAATAATAGTATTAATTTTTTAAATAATTCTAGTTTAAAATATTATCCAGTTTTTGAAAATCAACTAGATTATTTCAAACAGTTTATATTACAAAACAACTTAAATATTGACGATTACTGTGTAACAGCTAGCTCAGTGTTATCTATTTATGGATTACGAGAAGGAAGTGACCTAGATTATTTACATAGAGGACAAAAAATTAAAGGTCGCAATATGATTAGTAGTCATAATGAATACAGCCATGGTCGTTATGATAAAACAATTGACGATATCATTTATAACCCAAAAAATCATTTTTATTATAATGGTATTAAATTTGCGTCTTTAGACATAGTAAAATCATTAAAAGTTAACAGATGGGAAGAAAAAGATAAAGTAGATGTTGAATTAATAAATTCGGTTTTGTTATATGCATAAAATATATTTTGCTAGTAATTGGGGGCAAAGTTCTGAACAAATAACTAATTTTTATAAACGACAATCGCCAAATGGAATGGGCCAATGGGGCAATGTAATTTCTGTTAATACAATGCAAGAGGCTGATTTTGTTATAGTGTTAGATGATACTACAGAACATATACCAGCAGACAAACGTGTTATATTTTTAGGCAGAGAACCCGACTATGTACGTCCTAGAATTAAGTCTAATAAATGGAAGTCGTCGTATAACTTTTTGCATCATGAATTTAACAATTGTTGGCTTGCTCAAACGTGGTGGGTAGATATGAATTATGAAACGTTAAATGATCTGCCTCCAATTAAAACAAAAAAATTAAGTGTTATAGATTCAGGGAAAGTATCAGTTCCTGGACATCGTGATAGAATTGAAACTATTAATAAAATGATAATTGAGTATCCACACGATATCGATGTATATGGTAAAATTACAATTAACCAAGCACATCATCCGTCTATACAAACAGTGTTACCACATAAAGATAAAAGATTAGGGTTATTAGATTATAGGTACTCATTAGTTATAGAAAATGGCTCGACTGATTATTATTTTAGTGAAAAGATTAGCGACAGTTTAATGTGTTGGACTATGCCAATTTATTATGGATGTAAACAAATTCATAAATTTTTACCAGAAGGGTCATATATTAACATTGACATTAATTCTACTAATGTAACTAAAACTATTAAAGACATAATTGACAGCAATTATGCAGAAAAAAACATCGAAAATTTAAAAAAAGCACGTACGCTCATCATGAATAAATATAATATTTGGCCTACAATTGAAAAAGCTATAAACAAAGAAACATTTATATTATGATTAAAATTCCAATTTATGTTTCTACAAATAATAAACATTGGCAATGTTTGCAAGTATTTACTCATTTATTCAATAAGTTTTTACCTCAACAAGAGTTGCGAATATTAGGCTATGATACACCTAATTTCGGTTTACCAGATAATTGTAAATTTATTTCAATGGGTACACAAGGCCCAGTTAATGAATGGTCTACTGATTTACGTAAATTTTTTAAAAATTGTAAAGACAAATTTTTTATATATGGAACAGAAGACGTTTTTATATACAAAGCAATCAATGTTAGTTTTATAAATTATTTAATCGATATAATTGAATTAAATAATAATATAGGTCGCGTTAATCTTGTTGATGCAACAGAAGGTAATAATTGCCATTTAATTGATAGTCCACATTATGATGTAGAATTATTAAACACCATTACCAAAAAAGAATGTGGGTGGGACGATTGGGAGTTATATATACAAAAACCATCAAGTGATTATAGTTTAACAACTCAATTATCTATATGGAATAAAGAGTTTTTACTTCGTTACTTAAAGGATGGGTTAACACCATGGGACTTTGAACGGAAATCCCACATAGCAAAATTTGACCCAGATTACAAAATATTAATGTTATACAAAAATTTTCCAATATACAAAAAGGAAGGATATAGTTTAGGAACTTGGACTAATAAAACATATTGGTTTGATTTATTAAACTCCAATATAAAAAAACAAATAAAATTATGAAAATTTATTCAAAAATACAACCAGACAAATTATTACATATAGTTCATCGTTTAGTTGATGTAATAAACAGAAAAACACAACGATTGGATCTAATAAATCCGGATCAGTTTATTCAATGTTCATCACTTAAAATGCCAGAAGGCACAACGTTTAAAGCTCATAAACACATATGGAAATCCGGCCCCACAGATGTTATTGCACAAGAATCCTGGGTAGTAATAATGGGATCAGTTAAATGTTATTTTTATGATTTAGATGGTAGTTTATTAGAAACTGTAAATTTATTTGTTGGCGATGTTAGTTTTACATTATCTGGAGGGCATAATTATGAAATATTAGAAGATTCTACTATAGTATACGAATATAAAACAGGACCATATGAAGGTCAAATTTTAGACAAGGAGTTTTTAGATGATTAAGATAAACTTAGGTTGTGGGTGGAGGAACTTTGGATCTAATTGGATTCATATTGACGGAGGCAATTATGATCATTTAGATTATAAAGACATTACAAAATTAGAATTCAATGATAATTCAGTAGACGTAATTTATGTAAGTCATGTATTGGAGTATTTTGATATAAACGAAGCAAAACAATTACTTCGCGAATGGAGGAGAGTACTAAAACCGGGAGGTGAATTACGAGTTGCTGTTCCTGATTTTGAAGCTATGAATACATTATATCATAATGGAAAAGTAAAATTAAAAGATATCATAGGACCACTTTATGGTAGAATGCCAATGGGAGATAAAATGATATATCACAAAACAACATACGATTATGAATCGCTACATCTTTTACTTTATGAATTATCATATAATGACATTAAAAGATATGATTGGAGAAAGTATGAAGCTCATAGACAAAATGATGATCATTCACAAGCATATCTTAATCCTAACGGAGATAAAGACAACGGAACATTGATTAGTTTAAATGTTACATGTAATAAGATTGGATAATTCATATTAATTAAATATAATATATTATGAGCTTTGAAACAATAACCAAATTTGAAAATGAAATAGCAAAGTTTTTTGGTGCACCATATGCAGTAGCTGTTGATAGTTGCACGCATGGTATTGAATTATGCCTACGCCATCAAAATTTATCATATATAACCGTTCCCAGGAGAACATATATATCAGTACCGTTTTTAGCAGATAAATTAAAAATACAATTGCAATGGAGAGATGAAGATTGGGTTGATTGTTATCAAGTTAATAATCATCTTAAACCTATATATGATGCTGCGGTATTATGGAAACAAGACAGTTATATTCCAAGATCATATATGTGTGTTAGTTTTCAATTTCAAAAACATTTATCTTTAGGTCGCGGAGGCGTTATACTTTGTGATATAAAAAAAGACTATGATATTCTTAAACGTATGTCATATGATGGAAGAAACCCAGATACGCCATGGCGTGAACAAGATATTGAAGTTCATGGTTATCATTATTATATGACTCCAGAAACAGCACAACAAGGATTAGATAAATTACCAGATGCCATTAAAACACCACCTAGACAATGGAAAGTTACAGATTGGCCAGATTTATCAAAAATGAAAGTTTTTAATCAACCTAAATGGACAGGAGATCCATATACACAATACATATGAAAAAAGCATTTATAACAGGAATTGGCGGCCAAGACGGCTCGTACTTAGCAGAATATTTATTAGAATTAGGATATGAGGTACATGGTATCGTTAGAAGAAATTCTACTCCAGAAAATCAAGATGATCGTCTTAATAATATTATTAATGATATACATACATATTATGGAGACTTGTTAGATCAAGGCGGAATTGAAAGATTGCTAGATGAAATTCAACCCGATGAAATATACAACATAGCAGCCCAAAGTCATGTACGTATTAGTTTTGATATACCACAGTTTACAGTACAAACCAATGCACTAGGCGTACTAAATATGTTAGAAGCATATCGACGATCATGTCCTAATGCAAAGTTTTACCAGGCAAGTAGCTCCGAAATGTTTGGGTTATCAGTAGATGACGATGGGTTCCAACGAGAACAAACACCAATGAATCCAGTATCACCATATGGATGTTCAAAGGTGTTTGGTTATAACATCGTACGAAATTATCGAAGAGCATATGGGTTACACGCAACTAATGGTATTTTATTTAATCACGAATCTCCTAGACGTGGTAGTAATTTTGTAACTAATAAAGTATGCAAAGCCGCTGCAAAAATTAAATTAGGACTTCAAGATAAGTTGGAATTGGGTAATATGGATTCTTATAGAGATTGGGGACATTCATATGATTATGTTAGGGCAATGCATTTAATGACGCAACATGATGAACCAAGTGATTTTGTAGTATCAACAATGGAAACCCATTCAGTTAGAGAGATGTGTGACCTAGTATTTAGACATCTCGATCTAGATTATAAAGATTATGTTGTACAAAATCCAAAATATTTAAGGCCAGAAGAACTTCCATATTTAAAAGGCGATTCAACAAAAATTAGAAACATGTTAGGATGGAAACCTACATATACTTTTAAAGGTATGATGCAAGAAATGGTAGAACATTGGGTAGAACAATATAGAGTAAAGACAAGACATTTATGAATATAGCATTTTTTACTGAAATGAACTTTTTTGGCACAATTCCTCGTAATCATAACAACATGAGAACTGAATTTGCCTGGATGTGTGCGTTAGATGCTAAACATATTCCTTTATTTGATGAAACAGGAAATATTGAAGGCAAAGATTTTGATTTAGGCATTATCATTTTACCTAAAAATAATATTGAATTACTTACAATACATCCAAGTTTTATTGGGGCTATTAAACAAAATTGTAAACAACTTGCTGTAATGCAAGAAGGACCAAATTGGCTTTGGCAAGATTATTCATTAGAGCAGCAAATATGGTATTACAACACATTGACATCAGCTGATATAATTTACGTTCACAACAAATCAGATCAACAATATTATAAAGGATTAACTAATCATCTAGATGTACGAGTAATGCCAAGTTTAATGATTGAAGATTCAATACAACCCCAATTAGAATATGAACAGTCAGGCGTGATGATAGGCGGCAATATGACAAGTTGGTATGGTGGGTTCGATTCGATGATGGTTGCTCAAGAATTTGAAGAAACGATCTATGCCCCATCGATGGGGAGAAAGATTGAAAGAGAAGAAGAGCTAGACATAACTCATTTACCTTATATGAATTGGACACAATGGATTTATGAATTAAGAAAAGTTAAATATGGAGTTCATTTAATGAGAACTCACGCAGCAGGAACATTTGCTTTAAATTGTGCATATTTAGGAATTCCATGCATCGGATATAAAGGATTAGACACACAAGAATTATGTCACTCGGAAACAACAGTCGAAGTAGGTGATTTAGTAACAGCAAAACAAATTGCTAAACGACTCAAAGAAGATAATAAATTTTATGAATATTGTAGTGATATGTCCAAACAAAGATATCAATCATATTATCATGAATCTAAATTTAATATAGGAGAATAATGGAAACTTGGATGCATTCAAAAGAAAAAAAATTAATAACGGATTGTTTAACTAATAACATAACTATGCTAGAATGGGGTTCCGGTGGATCTACTTTGGAATTTTCATCTTTAGTTGAAAAATATTATTCAATTGAACATAATAAAGAATGGTATGATACAATATCAACTAAATTGAAAGATTATCCATTAAATGATGTTACATATAAATTCATTAAACAAAATCAACCAAATCCGGATGATCGGCAAAGTGAATATGATATGTTTAAAGATTATCTAGATATTGTTGATACATTCAATGAAAAATTTGATATTGTTTTAATTGATGGTCGGGCAAGAAGATTATGTGCAAAAAAAATTATTCCATATTTAAAATCAACGTCTATAATATTTATACATGATTATATTGCAAGAAAAGAAGTATATGGATGTGTAGAAGATTATTATGAATTAATTGATAGTATAAGTGATACTACACAAACAATAGGAAAATTTAAGTTACGAAATAAACCAAATCAACCAGGTTATGATTTAACATTATCTGGATTTGATAGAATAGGAAATTAGTTATGAAGATATCAATAATACAACCAAGTAGAAACAACCTTAAATACCTTAAATGGTCTTACGATTCAATTCGTAAAAACCAAGGAGACCATGAAGTAGAAATTTGTGTAGCAGATGACTTTAGCGACAAAGATGGTACTTGGGAATGGTGTCAAGAAATGATGGATAAAGATCCACATTTCAAAGCAATTAGAAATGAAGGACCAACTCGTTTAGGTCATACAATATTATACGATCGTTTAGTTAATGAAGTAGCAACAAATGAGCTATGTATGATTTATCATGCTGATATGTACTTATGCCCTGGAGCGTTGGATGCAATTGAGAAACATATGTATGCAATGCAGGATTCAACATCGAGATTATCCCATCAACCATTACCAAAAACAATTGTATCACTTACTAGAATTGAACCACCATTACATCCACCAGGACCTGAGAAGATATTGTTAGATTGTGGAATTGAACCCGAAGAATTTGATGAAAGTAAATTACTAAGTAAAGTAGATGAATTTAAAGTTTTACATGAAAATGATGAAGGTATTACCGAAGGTATATTTGCACCTTGGGCATTTTGGAAAAAAGACTTTCAAGAAATAGGAGGACACGATATTTTATTTGCTCCTCAAAGTAAGGAAGACTCAGACATATTCAATCGTTTCCATTTAAACGGGATTAAGTTTGTTCAAACGTGGGAAGGATTTGTTTATCATATGACTTGTAGAGGATCAAGATTTGCAGATGGGGCAACACGAAACCCTAATGGTGAAGTGTTCATGAAGAATAGAGAAACAGATGAATGGTTAGCTCAAAATGAAAAATCAACTCGAGAGTTTATTCGTAAATGGGGGCATTTTTGTAAACATGATGAATATATGAAACCAATTGTACCACCTAAATATGAAGTAGGTATTGTAGTTGAAAATTGCTATATACAATTAATACAAGCATTAGAACCATGGTGTGATTATCTCTATGTTGATTTAGAAGAATTTGTTTTATATAGTGAAGAAGAACAAAAATATAGCTCATTTAATATAGATGAAAGAGTTAAAGGATTTGATCCAAATAAACACGTTATAAAAGATAATATTACTGTTAAAATAAATGGTAATAAATTTGATCAACAAGATATGCAAATAATAGAAAATTTGTCAGCGATTATACAAGATAGCGGAGAGTTAGGTAATTTTAAATTGGGTAATCTATTAATATCAATAAATGATCTAACAACGTATGAACACGATCTCATAAAAGTTTTGAAATAATCTATAGTATCATATTTATTATTAAAATACACAAAAGGACTAAATATGAAAAATAGAATATTAGAAAATTATGTAACATCAGTTTTAGGAATTTCGATATTAGTATTTTGCGGCGTAATGATTTACACTGAAAAAGCTACTACTAATGACATGGCAGGATGGATGGCAACAGGATTGTTGTTTCTTCGATCTAAAGATAGTTTAATTGCATTACCAGCAAAAGAAAAATAAGCCATGGCAAAGATTGTTACGTGTCCCAGCTGTGGAGCAAAATATGATGTCACAGTCACACCACAATGTCCTACACCCAACTCAAACTATCTATGGATATTTGATAATGGTCATGGAGGTATTATAGACGGTGTTTATCAAACAGCAGGAAAAAGATCTCCAGTATGGCCTGATGGTGAAATTCTTTATGAAGGAGAATTTAATAGATCAATCGTCGACAGATTAATGAAGCTTTGTACCGATGCCGGAATCGAGTGTGTTAACTTAGTTGATACTCAAGAAGATGTTCCTTTATCAGATAGAACAAGTAAAGCAAACTCAATAGCTATAGCATCTGATAAACCTTGTATATATGTAAGCATACATGCTAATGGGTTTACCACTGAATCAGCAAATGGTTGGTCAGTATATACATCAGAAGGAGTAACTAAGTCTGATGGAATAGCTAAAATATTACTTGATGAAGCAACTGCTGAATTTCCTGATGAATATATGAGAGGAACAAAAGAATCTAATTTCTATGTTCTTAGAAACACTTCAATGCCAGCAATACTATCAGAGAACTTCTTTATGACTAACTCTGACAACTGTCATAGGTATTTGTTATCAGGAGATGGAAGAGATAGAATTGCTAAAATACATTTTGAAATGATACAAGAAGTCGAATCGGCTAAAATAATTTAATAAAATCAATAAACGAGAGAGTGAGACATGGGAGAGATATTAATAGTAACTATAACAGCCGTTATTGGTGTAGTAGGTACATTGAGTGCAATTTGGTTAAAACATAAACTAGAACTTAATCGAATAGACCACAATCATGATTGTCCAATCGAACTTTGCGTAACAGAAGATACATTAGTACTAGAACAATTACGGGAAACGCTAGACCAAATCCACGCAGATCGAATTTCAATATTTTCATTTCACAACGGCGGCCACTACTATTCTGGTAAGTCAATGCAAAAGATGTCAATGTCATACGAACAAATAGATAACGGCATATCAAGCACAATGATGGCAAAACAAAATATTCCAGTTTCTGCTTGTATTACAACTATACAACCATTAATGGATAACGGCGAGTTTTGGTGTGTTGATACAAAACAGTATCCAGATGGATTATGTAAACATCATTTACTAGTAGACGGAGTAAAATCTACATATGCATGGCCAATAATTGATTTACATAAAAATATTATAGGTATATTACGGGTTGATTACGTTAAACGTAAGACTACATTAAAAGAAGAAGATACCGACTTACTTAAACAACTTGCATTACAACTTCCTGGATATCTAACTTAAATCATTTGATATTATAGATTTTTTTCTTATAATATATAAATGAATCTAAAATATATTGCAATTGCAGCTTTATTATTTACTGTAGGACAAACATTGGTGTGGGTACAAGTTAATGGACCGATTATGTGGCAATGGGCCAAGGACTGGCGTTGGGCATTAATTCTATGTGGTATTCCAATTACAATTCTTTTTATGGAAGCTACCCGATTAGCAGTCTCTGGATTTGATGGCTTATTTTGGCCGGGCCGGTTTGTGTCATTTGTATCTGGAATAATTATTTTTTCAGCATTAACGTATCTATTCCGAGGTGAAGCCGTTAATCTTAAAACTGCCACCTGTTTACTATTAGCATTTAGTATTATATTAATCCAGCTCTTTTGGAAGTAACGGTATTTATATTAAATGCTACACGAATACGAAACACAAAGTACTTTAAATCCTAAACTATGGGAGAACTCAAACCTTAAGGATGGACTATCAGCTAAATTTTTGCGAATAGCAAATGCATTTTTTGACTTCCTTGAAGTGTCAGACGATGTTACAATACTCGATGTATTACTTATAGGCAGCAATGCTAATTATAATTGGACAGATACATCGGATATAGATCTTCATGTTGTTATTGATTATCAATCAGTTGGAGACAATCTACATTTAGTTAAAAATTACATGATGGCTAAAAAAAGCATATGGAATACAAACTATCCACTTAAATATAAAGGAATGGATATTGAGTTGTATGCTCAAGATTGGAACTCTCAACTTCACTCATCGGTAGGACAATATTCTATTATGAAAGACAAATGGATTAAAAAACCAAATGCTGATATAATTTCAATTGACGACGAAGTGATTGATGCAAAGATGGCTCCATTACAATATGAAATTGAACAACTTTCAGAAAATGATCCAAAGTTAGAATATCGTATTAAATATATATTGTCACGTTTATATAAAATGCGACAAACTGGATTGGAAGCTGAGGGTGAATATTCTATAGAAAATCTAGCATTTAAGAAACTGCGTTCTAAAGGTCTATTAGCTCGTTTAAAAGACTTTGCAAAACGTATTGCAATTAGCCAATTACAATTAGAACAAGTTGTAGGCCAAGTAAAAATAGACGGTATAGGCGATTTGGCAGCACATATGGCAAAACGTAAGACGCTGGACAAAACTGGTTGGAAGAATGTGTTAAAATATATGAATGCAGTTGAAGATCCACAAGGCCAATGGAAATATCCAAAACAATGTACCATGATACCAAGTGGAAACATAACAATGAAAAATGTTCCATATAAAGTATTAGGGATAGACAATACAGGTCATAGCAAAATAATGCACCCAGAGAAAGATTACGGTTATCCGGGCGGAGAAGTTTTAGAAATACCAATAACACCAGAACATAATACTATACTCAAGAAATTAAAAAAATTGCTGATTAGTATGAAAACTGTAACCGAGCAAGATCTTGCCGGACCATTTGGTAAAGAACACAATTATGCTGATTTCGGCGGACCATGGGGAACTGGCCATCGGCATAAAACTGACTTTAAAAAAGGCCCTGGCAAACATCCAACGGATTCAATTTCAAAAAATTGGAAAAACAAAAGTGTAACAAAATATTAAAAGCAAACATATGAAATCAAAAGGACTAGGAGATAGTATAAAAAAGATTACATCGGCAACAAGATTAGATCAATTATCAGACAAGATTGCTAGACTACTAGATGAAGATTGTGGTTGTGATGAAAGGCAAGAATGGCTCAATGAAAAAACTAAAGATTGGCCCATGTATAAAAAAGGAAATGTAAATGGCAACAATAAGTAAAATTGGTATACAACAAGGATTAACCAGTAAAGCAGAACATATAACACGTATCATTGATGCATTGGATGGCACTGCTACTACTGAAGTTGTAGCAACAGGTAGTTTTACCGGATCATTTGCAGGAATATATGCCGGGACAATCACTAGTGCGTCATATGCAGTTACCGCATCATATGCAGAAAACGCAGGAGGAAGTGGAGCAGGATTTCCATTTACTGGCGATGCTCAAATATCTGGTAGTTTATTGGTATCCGGATCATTCATAAATTTTCAATCGGCGTCACAAGTAATATTACCAAATTCGACACTAGGCCCTTCAACGATAACAGTTGCGGCACATACATTACCAGCTGGAGGTCGAACTAGAGTATTATTGAGTACGGATACCCAAACAATTACAGTAGAACTACCAACCGCGTCAGATTTATATTTAGGATATGAATGGACATTTGATGTTGCAACTATCGGCGGTACCAATGCCAAATTTGTAATAGAAAGTGGATCTGCTATAATATCTGGGACAACACAGGCATCATCCCCGGGAGTTTATTTAAATGTAGACAAACTAACTATGGATACTGCTGCAGGAGTACGGCAAAGTGATTCATATATGATACGTAGCCTAGGAGCCAATGGGTGGAGATTCAATGCATCTGCAAGAGTAGCAGCATCTGTCTCTAGTTCAAATCAAGCAGGATAATATAAAGGAATAAAATGCAATACAAAATGATTAAGCTTAAAAACATATTATTAGAAGAACCTGGAACTAAACAGACTATATCTAATTTACGCGATGGTGCGAAGGTTTGGAACGGTATATATAATGCTACATTAGATTGGAAAAAACATTTAGTCGATGTTGGGGCTACTACCGTAACCAGTACTGGTAAAAAACGTAATGAATTAAACAATCCTGAATGGGATAATCTGCCTAACTGGCTGAAGGGTGATGGTTCTCATCCATATGGAGATCGAATATGGCTATGGCCACAAGCAGGACGTGCATTCTTAAAAATGAAATCAGCAGCAGCAGTAGACGGCGTAACCATAATTGTTACAAATGCATACCGAGATGTATTTCATCAAGCTCTTGTTAAAGACCTAAACACAAATGGAAAAACTGGGTTACCAGTAGCTGCCCTAGGAAAAAGTAATCATGGATTTGGTCTTGCTATTGATGTTTCACGAGGTGCAGGACGAGAATGGATGATAAAGAATGGACTTAGATATGGTTGGTCTTGGTTCGGATCGGGTGACCTACCACATTTCAATTATTATCCAATATTATTAGCAAACAATTTGAGGTTCGGATCTGATGTAAGTAAAAGAAAACTTCAAAGATATCTTAAAAAATCAGACAAAAAAATGGCTAAAATTGTTTTACCAGACATACAAACAGCTGTCGAAAAAGCTAAAACGACACCCCCAACTAGTACTCGCAATCATTATAATGATATAGAATCATCGCCTGATATATATAATTATCCTATTTTAAGTTCTTCAAATTTTGAAGCATGGAAAGATTCCATAGACAAAAAAACAAATATTCCTTTTTATAAAATAAATCCAATTGTATTAGTAGGCAATATAGATTCGGCCGATACAATTAATACAAAGGAATATAACCCAGAATCTAAACAATGGAAAACTAAACTCAATCTGTTACCATCGGTAACTATTAATGCAAAAAAATAATAAACCAATGATAAAACTTAAAAACATATTGAATGAATCATATGTATTAGGAGTAAATGACAATGACGTAATTGCTGCTACTATAGTAGGAGAAGCTGGTGGTGAGGGGTACGAAGGTATGCAAGCCGTAAAAAATGTTTTGCAGAATCGATCAAATAAGAAAGGTACAATAGCTGCTCGTGAATCATTGCGTCCACGTCAATTTTCAATGTGGGATAACGCAACTGGCGGCGTAAGTGTTCCTGATGATTTTAATAAAGATGGTCGATCTAAAACAATACAATCAATAATTGATATGTATAAAAAACATTCTAAATGGGACACTGCTTTAACATTGGCTAAGTCCAATGTAGAAGATATAACCGGCGGAGCTACTATGTATTATGCATCAGGTGGAACCCAAACTATAGATCCTCCATATTGGGCTTCAGATTGGCAAGATCCTATTGTAATAGGAAATCATACTTTTGGTAATTAGTATTTGGTTATTTACCTGATATTTATTATTATATATTATGGAAGATTCAAGAAACTTTGTTGACGAATTATTTATACGATCCATCAATCATATGAAAACTGATAATTGGAAATGGCCCGACACCTGGGATACAGATCATA